>Ga0207122_1010_pt1 | contig 32328 bp, 36 predicted proteins | sample Alteio_BWMinHeat_38_FD_153504 | JGI IMG/M metagenome (GOLD analysis project Ga0207122, IMG submission 153504) | Enriched cells from forest soil in Barre Woods Harvard Forest LTER site, Petersham, Massachusetts, United States -... | ecosystem: Environmental > Terrestrial > Soil > Temperate forest >... | reverse complement strand
CTCGCTTAATGGAAAGCGTCATGATTCTTTGATGCCCCGCGCAGTTTCCGGTGATTCGGCTCGGCAAAATCTTGCCGCGCTCGCTCATAAACTTTTTCAATCGGTTGACATCTTTATAATTGATGTCCTGAATTTTTTCAGCACAAAACTGACAAACTTTTTTCTTAGGTCGGCGCATTTTCATTTCTTTTTTGCCGCCTGAATTTCTGGAATCGCCTCTATTTCCCATCTTTATTACACTCCTCTTTCAAATGTGCTAACTAAAACGGAACGTCATCGCTGACGCTTGCTTCCACAGGTGATTGACCCCCGGTGGAGGCTGCTCGAGCCCCAACTTCTTCAGGCTTCTGAGATCTGTCCAGCATTTGCATTTCGTTGGCCACCACTTCGACCGCTTTTTTCTTTTGGCCCTCTTTATCTTCGTAATTGCGAATTTGGAGTCTTCCTTCGACGGCCACAAGTTTTCCTTTGGTTAAATACTGCTGACAAATTTCGGCCAGTTTTTGCCATGCCACGATATCGATAAAATCGGTTTCCTCTTGCTTACCTGCGCCACGAACCCGGTTCACCGCCAAGGTGAAGTGAGCCACCGGAACGCCGCTTGGTGTATAGCGAAGATCCGGATCTCGAGTTAACCGACCGATTAAAATGACTTTGTTAAAACTGGCCATCGCGCAACTCCCCTTTCTAATTTACCGATACAATCATCGAGCGAATGACTTCGTCGCTAATCCGAAGCACACGACTCAACTCTTTGGCGGTATCCGGCGGTCCTTTGAACTCAAGGATCATGAAATAGCCTTCTTCTTGACCTTTGATGGTATAAGCCAAACGCTTTTTCCCATGAACGTTCAGCTTCACAATTTCTCCACCGGATTGTCCGATTTGGGAGGAAAATTTCTCGTTCAGCGATTGAACGGTTCCGTCATCCAAAGATGGAAGAAGGTAATACGCAGCTTCATAACTTCGCATTGGTGCGGCTCCTTTCTATGGCCTTAAGTCCCGCATGGGAAGAAAGGGTTTCGTGAAAGTGTTTCATTCGGGAAAAGGCGCATCCGTTCCTTCAGGGAAGCGGCGGATGGCTGCTTCGATAATCTTTCAGAGCAAAGTCAAGAGCGCGCATGGCGTTCGCCACCAGCTGTTTGGTTAAGAAAATACTGACCGATGCGGTGCCTTCTCGACGTCCTTCGGCCGCGAAAGTAACTTTTACGCCATCCGAGTGGGGAGCCACCTCGACTCGATTGTCGACAAAAAGCATCCCAAACATGTTCCTCATTGTAGCCAGATTGAGGTCTGAAGACGGCTCTTTCACTCGTGGCACCACCGGCTCTTTTGATTTTCGCGCTCTTTCTCCGGCTCTCAATACCGCTGCGAGCACTTCGTGGAGATTCTGAGCCACTTGCGGTTCCAAAGCAAAGTCTATAAATCCTGAACCTTTTTTTTCATCCTTATCCCCGGCGGGGTTTCCACTTGGATATCCGGACGTCGAACGGTCTGAAATGGAAGTGGTGAGAAGTAAGATCCTGGGTTGACAATTAGAACGATAATCGGCTCCACGAGCGTACTTCTCATCGAAAACCGCTTGGATGGTGAGAACCTTCAGCGTTCCAAAAAAATCGCTTCCATTCTGAAGGCTTAACCCGGGAGATTTCGAACTCAAAACAGCTCGATCTGTTCGCTCCACGGGAGATGCGGGAGATTGACCGGCAGCAATCCGCTGCGGCCCTTCAATGGTTTTGCGCTCGACTCTTGCCGCTCGTTTTGGGCCCGGACTATCGCCCGAACCTGCTGCTCGTCTCACCATTTTTATTCAGCTCCGTTTTTTACTTTTCATTTGCTTCAGGAGATTGGCCATTTCGAGCGCCGCCAACGCGCCTCGATATCCGGAATTCATTTCTCCGTCGCCGGCGCGCTCCCATGCTTTCCGCGGATCATCCGAAAGAATCACCGAGAACGCAATCGGAATGCCGGTTTCCAATGAAGCTTGCAAAACTCCTTTGGAAGCGGCCTCCGCTATATGATCGAAATGAAACGTTTCTCCTTTTAAAACACAGCCCACGGAAATCAGGCAGTCATATTTTTTGGAAGTCGCAAGCTTTTTGGACATCAGCGGAATTTCGAAAGCACCCGGAACCCAAAAGACGGCGATATTTTTTTCCAGCACTTGATGTTCAACTAATCCGCGAATCGCGCCCTCAACCAATTTTTCCACAATCGGCTCATTCCACCGGCCGGCGACGATGGCTGCTCGAATCCCTTTTCCAGCGGGATCCGATTTAAGTTGACGAACCATGCCGAGGCGTTGGGAAATCTTCGAGAATCTTATGTCCCAGTTTATTCCGCTTGGTCATCAGATAATGAAGATTGTTTTCATTGGGAGTAATTTCAATCGGCACTTGATTAACCAGCGTCAATCCATAGCCTTCAAGGCCAACTACTTTTTTTGGATTGTTGGTTAAGAGCTCCATTTTTCGGACACCAAGATCCCGAAGAATTTGCGCCCCGATTCCGTATTCGCGAAGATCAGCTTTGAAACCAAGAACCTCGTTGGCCTCCACGGTGTCTTTCCCTTGATCCTGAAGCGCGTAGGCTGAGATCTTGTTGATGAGACCGATGCCGCGCCCTTCTTGCCGCATGTACAAAAGCACGCCGCGGCCTCTTCGTTCGATCATCGAAAGCGCCAGATGCAACTGCTCTCCGCAATCGCACCGGCGGCTCCCGAAAACTTCGCCGGTCAAGCATTCGGAGTGAACGCGCACCAGAACCGGTTCGCGCTCATCGATTTCACCTTTAGTCATCGCGATGTGGTGCTGTTGCGGAGAAAATTTGGTGGTGTACGCATGAACTTCGAAATCGCCGTAAGCGGTCGGCATTTTCGCACTGGCCACTCGCTCCACCAACTTATCCCGTTTGATCCGAGAGCCAACCAAATCGGCAATCGTAATCATTTTCAGCTGATGTGTTTTGGCAAACTCAACCAGTTGAGGAACCCGAGCCATTGTTCCATCGGGATTTAAGATCTCGCAAATAACGCCGGCAGGATATAGGCCTGCCAAACGGGCCAGATCGACGGAAGCTTCGGTGTGCCCGACTCGCTGAAGCACTCCCCCTTCGCGCGAGCGGAGCGGAAAAGTGTGTCCGGGCATCCGGAGATCGCCCGGCCGCGTTCGCGGGTCAATAAGCGTCAGGATCGTGGTGGCCCGATCATAAGCGGAAATTCCGGTGGTCGTCTTATGCTTTGCTTCTACGCTTACGGAAAACGCGGTGCCGCGCGGATCGGTCGATTGCCAAGTCATCGGGGGAATCTGGAGTTCGTCGAGGCGACTCCCAATCATCGGGACGCAAATCAAGCCACGGCCGTGGGTTGCCATAAAGTTGACCGCTTCGGGCGTTACCTTCTCGGCTGCCATAACGAGGTCGCCCTCATTCTCACGATCCTCATCATCCACCACAATAACCATCCCCCCTTGGCGAATGTCGTCCAAGGCTTCTGCAATGGTATTGAAATGAATTGATTTTCGGCTCATACTGTTCGACTCTTTGCGATCAAGGATTCCGCGTACTTTGCAATCAGGTCTACTTCAATGTTTACCTTGTCCCCCGGCTTCTTCCTTCCCAGAACAGTCCTTCTGAGGGTCTCCGGAATGAGTCCCACGGAAAAGCGGTCATCCAACTTTTCGGTGATGGTCAGGCTTGTGCCATCCAGTGCAATGGAACCCTTTTTTATAATGTACGGTAACAACACTTGCGGCACGCGAATGGTGAGAACTCGAAATTCCCTATCCGCTCTTTCTGAAACGATTTCTCCGACCCCATCCACATGTCCCTGAACCAGATGACCTCCAATCGGCGTTTTTAATGTAAGCGGCGGTTCGAGATTCACCCGATCTCCAGTTTTCAGGTCACCCAAAGTGGTGACTCGAAGCGTTTCCGGCATGCAGTCAAAGGTTGCGCGCTTCCCCTTCAGCGCGGTTACCGTGAGGCAAACACCGTTCACCGCGACACTCTCTCCTTTTTTCACCTTGAAGTTTGATGGAAGAGTAATCGAAAGTTTTCTTTGATGAGCCTCGACCACTTCGCCTAAACCTTGAATGATGCCGGTAAACATCAGACTTTTTTCCCTTCGATCAAAATGTCTTCACCGATTTGTGTCACCTGAACCTCTTGCAATTGAAGCACTGGCGCTACGCCGTCGCCGAAAATTTTGGGCGCGATAAAATAAGCTACTTTATCAACCAATCCCGACTTTAGAAAACTCCGATGCACTTCCGCTCCTCCTTCAACCAAAACGCTCGTCACATTTTTTTCCGCCAAATAATTGCAAAGCGCATGAAGATCGACTTTTCCATCTTTTTCCGGAAGTCGAATGACTGAGGCTCCCGCTTTCTGAAGCGCGGTTTCTCTATTTTTATTCTTCCCGGTCGTCACAATCCAAGTGGGCGCCACTGCTTGAGTTCGAATAGCTTCGGCATTCACCGGAGTTCTGGCGGAAGAATCAAGAACAATCCGAATTGGATTTCTTGCCGATGGAATTCGAGTGGTCAACATAGGGTCGTCTTTCAAGATCGTCTTGATCCCAACCAGAATAGCATCATGCCAACTTCTCATTTCTCTTCCCTTTTGGCGCGATTCTTCCGAAGTAATCCAATGCGATTGTCCTGGAAGAGTGACCATTTTCCCGTCTAAAGATATGGCTGCTTTTAACGTGACAAACGGCAATCTTGTTGTGATCCATTTGATGAAAATTTCATTGAGCTTCCGGGCTTCGTTTTCAAGAAGGCCGACTTCGGTTTCAATTCCGGTTTTTTTTAAGATTTCGATTCCTCTTCCGTTGAGCGCCGGATTCGGATCGATCATGGCGGCCGTTACTTTTTGAATTCCGGCTTTCAGAAGCGCATCGGTGCAAGGTGGCGTTTTCCCGAAATGAGAACAAGGCTCCAACGTGACGTAAATCTCGCTGTCGCGGGCTCTTTCCCCCGCCATCCGAAGCGCTTCAATCTCCGCATGCGGTCCGCCGGCCGCCGCATGAAATCCTTCGCCGATCACTTGGCCGTCTTTCACAATAACCGCGCCCACCATCGGATTCGGACTTGTTTTCCCGCGACCACGCATGGCAAGAAAAAGGGCACGTTCCATCCACTCGCGCGAACTCATAGGATGAGAATTGGCTAATCAATCATCAGTTCATTTTTTGACTTGTTTTTGGCAAGGTACAGCGCTCGATCGGCACGTCGGAAAACCCCTTCAGCCACCAAATCTTCGGAATTCACCGTAGCGCCTCCGAGACTGATGGTCGGATGAATCGGAATTCCATCCGCCTCAAGAGAACAATTCCGAACCGCTTCGAGAATACGCGCTCCAACGGCCTCCACTCCTTCTCGGGTTGTTTCGGGAAGCACCACGGCGAATTCATCTCCCCCTAAGCGGCTTGCAAAATCAACTTCCCGGAGTCTTGAAAAAATTTTCTTGGCAATCAGTTTCAAAGCCGCGTCTCCCGACAAATGCCCGAACGTATCGTTGATTAGTTTGAAATCGTCGACATCGATCATTAGAATTGAAAAAGGAGTTTCATACCGTTTCCAAAGCCCGAAATGCTCATGGGCTATCGCAAGAATGGCCTTGTGATTCAAGAGGCCGGTCAGCGAATCTTGAGTTGACGCTTCAGATAGCTTTCGATTCGTTTCAAGAAGCTCGGAGTTCGTTCGAGTTAAGGCTTGTGTCAGTTCGGTTAATTCTTTGTACGCTTTCTTTAACTTTTCTTCCACTTCTTTATAACGGGTGATTTCTCTCCAAGTCACCACCACAGTCAATTCATCGCCGCGGTAAACAATGTTGTGAGCCAATGCCTCAAACGATTTCCAAGTTCCATCCTGATGCGGAAAGCGGAACTCAATTCCTCGAAAATTCTCTTCCGATGATCGCTGTAGAAGAGCCACTCTCATGGCCGCCACATCGTCGGGATGGATCCATTCGAGAAAATTACTCCCCACCAAAGCCTGAGGGAGATACCCAAGAATTCTCTCTATGGCGGAATTTTGATATCGAATCAGACCGCTTGAGGAAAGAACGGTGATTAAATCCATTGTATTCTCGAGCACGATTCGGTCATTTCCCTGATCGTTCTCCCGTTTTGCCGATCGATCGAAGAGAAGACTGCCGATTTGCCCCGGCTTTTCGGAACGGTTTCGAATGTCAAAAGACCCCCTGATAATCATGAACATCATCTCCTAACCCCATTGTAGCTCAAACGGGGGAGCAAGGGTTTGCCGAATCGTTAATCTTATGAAGGATTTGTTAACACTGTGTGAACGCGTTGTTAACAAAGTTTTGGTGCTGCGGGAGAGGCTAATCTTGCCAGAGTTTGCCTGTTCGTGTTTCATTCACCTTGAGCTGACGCTCAATTTGATCGAGAAAATCAGCAATTTGGATCAATTTGGCGTCGACCAGATTGCGACGGCCGATCAACCCGTTCACTTGACGATGTATCTGAAGGATTGTCCTATAGAAACCGTCTGTTCTTTTAAGATAATTCGCTCTGTTGGTGCAGTGGGGAGAGCAGTACTTTGCCTTGCCCGATCGTGCGGTGAACCCCTTTCTGCAAAATGCACACTTCACCGACCTGGGACCGCTGCGAGCTGCAAGTCCCATTTTTGAAAATTCAAGAGCGAACTTCGGGGTCCTCACTTTCACATGATAACACGTTATTCGTGAAAAGTCAAGAATAACGTGTTACTCGATGAAATTGCAGGGAAGTGCTCTCTCCTGGAGTTGATTCCACCGAACGAAGAAAATTTTGATCTCACGAATAATCAAAATTTTCGGAAGAGCGCACAATTGGACTATTCGGACTATGCAAGCTCTGGAATCAGGCAAAAGGCGGTGCGTCGCCTATCCTTATAGCGTTGAAATCGTCAACAGATGTCTTGTTAAAATAATATGAACTTCTCGTGGCACAACTATTTCTTGCGCACTTTGGCCATATAGTACAGCTCCACGTCGCCGATGCGGACCGGGTCCCCCTCTTGGGCGCCCAGTTTTTTCAACTGGTGTTCCACGCCGTAGCGCATGAAAACCCGCTGGAGGCGCTCCACCGCTTCTTCGTTTTCGAGGTTGGTCATCGCCACCGCGCGCTCCACTTCTTTCCCTTTCACAATGAACGCTTTCCCTTGACGCTCCACCAAAATAGACGGAGCCTCGAAAACCACCGGCGCGGCTTCCTCCTCAGCGACGGGAGGAGGCACCACGGTTTTCAATTGCGCGAAAATCTCATTCAAGAGCTGATCAATCCCTTCGCCGGTTACGCCTGAGATCAGCAACAGCTTTTTCCCTCTCGCTTTGAGCGAGTCGGCTAAGATGGCTCCTTTTTCGCGAGCTTCGGGAACATCGATTTTATTTCCAACATAAATTTGCTGAAGTTCCGATAGTCTTGGACTATAAGAAGAAAGTTCTTGATTAATCGTCTCGATTTGCGCCATGGGAAGTTCCGGATCCAAATCGATCAAATCGACCATATGTAACAAAAGACGAGTCCGCTCGATATGGCGCAAAAAACGAATGCCGAGGCCCGCTCCTTCATGCGCGCCTTCGATGAGTCCCGGAATGTCGGCGAAGACCGCTTGCTCCACATGGTGACTCACCACGCCGAGCTGCGGGACGAGCGTTGTAAACGGATAGTCGGCAATCTTCGGCCGCGCCGCTGAAACTCTGGAAAGCAATGTCGATTTGCCGGCGTTCGGGAACCCGATGATCCCGACGTCGGCCAAAAGCTTAAGCTCCAGCCGAATCTCGCGTTCTTCGCCCGGCTCCCCCTTTTCCGAGAACTTCGGCGCCCTATTTCCCGGATTGGAAAAACGCGCATTCCCACGTCCGCCGCGGCCTCCGGCTGCCGCGACAATCCGGTCACCCGGCTTCGTGAAATCGCCCAGCAGTGCCCCGGTCGTTTTGTCGAAAGCAATGGTGCCGACTGGAACCGGGAGAATGAGATCCTCACCCTCTCTTCCGGTCATGTCTTGCCCTTTGCCATGCTGGCCGCGCGTTGCCTTAAAATGTTTTCTATATCGAAAATCGAGCAAGGTTTGAAGCGCGCTGGAAGCCTCGAAAATAATGCTTCCGCCTTTTCCGCCGTCGCCGCCATCGGGACCGCCGAACGGCACGTACTTTTCGCGGCGGAAGCTTGAGCATCCGCTTCCACCGTCGCCGGCTTTCAAACGAATAGTTGCTTCATCAACAAACATGTTTCATCCTCAATTTTTTAACGGAACCTTGCGTTTACTGGTTTCTGCTAACTCTGATATTGAGAGCAAACAAATATCTTTGACCGAGCGGGTTTGAGGACGTAGTGAATGATATGGATATCATTCACAGTCCTCACCTCGAAGCACGACATGGATGTCGTGCGAGAATAAGCGAGGTCAAAGATATTTGGTTGCGCTCTCAATTACTAGAACTTAGTAGAACCAGTAAACGCAAACTTTTCCACCAGCATTTTCGGAACAAGAATAGCCATCGTAAATCCGCCGTCCACGTCGCTGGCCACCAGTTTTCTCTCTTTTGAGAGGGCAACCGTCGTGGAAAAAGCTCGAAGAATCGACTCTGTAAACCGAAAGTTCTTCACGCGGGCTACGATTTCCCCGTTTTCAACAAGAAAAACACCGTCGCGCGTCATGCCGGTCACCATGGTTTTCAAAGCATGAACTTCCCGAATATAATGAAAGCGAGTCACGAGAAGCCCCCGTTTCATCTGTTTTAGCATTTCGGGCTTATTGCTTGTCCCACCGGCCATTTCAAGGTTGAGAGGAACCGGTCCCTCGCTGTAATCATCCGGAAGCGCGTGTCCGGTGCTTTCGGTGTTGAACCGTTTCGCGGTCACGAGATCGTAAACCACATCTTTGGCAATCCCTTGATCGATAAACACCACTTTTTTTCTCGGTGTTCCCTCTACATCGAATGGAAGCTGGAAGCTTTGCGGATTCAGTCCATCGTCCCACATCGAAATCGATTCATGCGTAATTTTTTGCCCTTTCTTGGCTCCGATGATGCTGCGTCCTTCTTCCACCGCGTCGGCTGAAAAAGCCATTCCGGCAAGATAAAGCGCCAGCTCGGCAACCGCGTATTCTTCGAGAAGGCACATGTAGTCGCCCGGCGGAAGCTCAACCGATTCCCTAAACTGAAGCGCGCGCTTCAATGCGTTGTCTCCCACTTCTTCGGGTCGAATCTGGGTGATGTCGGGAGACGCTTGCGCCGAGAATCCGGTGAGATCTCCTTTGGTGGCCACTGTTTGACAATTGGCCGCGGTCCAAGCATGATGCAATTTCACGCCGTTCGAATTCATCACCGCCAATTCCGCATCGAGCGTCCAGAAAACACCGGCATACGAAACGCTTCCGCTTCCCCGTTCGAGCAGCGTGCCGACTTTTTCTTCCAACAAATCCGAACCGATTTTGCCGGTCATGCTGTAATAGCCGTTTGCGCTCGGAGTCGGGAGCCGGGATGAAAAGCGCTCCAAAAGCGGCGTGGCTTTCGGAAGCGCCGCGTTGGCTTCGGCCAACTTCACCGCATCCAAAAGAGTTTTCTCGCTCAAGCCGTTCACCGACGCAAAGCCGACTTTCCCCTCGTGCAACACTCGAATGAAGAAAGAAACATTTCGCTCTGCCATCGGTTGGTGAATGGCGGAATTGGCAAAACGGATGACCCGAAGCGTCTTGCCTAAAGCCACAATTTCAGTTTGCGTAGCACGTGACGCGGCCAAACCCGATTCGATCAGTGCAAAAAGCTTATCTTTGCCTACCACTTGCCGACACCCACGCGAACATTCCGGTACCGCGCGGGACTTGCCCCATGACCGACAAACATCGTTTGTACCGGTTCACCCTTGCCGCAATTCGGCAAGCCCCAAAGCTCCCAAAATTTCTTGCTTGCCACCGCATCGCAACTTCCCCAAAACTCCGGCGTGATGCCGGTGTATGTGGCGTTCTTATAAAGTTTGCCCAACGAGCCGTTCTTAATCTCATAAGCCATTTCGGTTCCAAATTGAAAATTCAATCTTTGATCATCGATCGACCAGCTTCGATTGGTGACCATTAAGAGTCCATCTTCGGTTTCTTTAATCATTTCATCGAGCGACCAATCTCCCGGATTGAGATTGATATTGGTCATCCGAATGAGCGGGAGCGAATTCCAGCCGTCTCCCCGCATCGTGCCGTTCGATTCCTCGCCGAATTGCGCGGCGGTCTCCCGGCTTGAAAGGTAGCCGACAAAATTTCCATGGTCGATCAGTGTGGTGACTTGCGCGGGAACCCCTTCATCGTCGAAAGCAAAAGTGCCGATCCCTTCCGGACAAGTGGCATCGGCAACAATCGTAATTTTATCGGAGCCGTAGCGGAATTTTCCTTTCTTATCGGGAGAGAGAAAAGAGCCGCCGGCGAAACCAAGCTCCATCCCGAGAACTCGGTCGAGCTCGGTTGGATGTCCGCATGACTCATGGATCTGGAGGCCGACTTGGCTTGAATCGAGGATGACCGTTTTTTGTCCGGATGGAGCCTGCGGGGCTTTTAATAGTGCTACCGCCTCTTCCGCAATTTTTCTGGCGTGTTTAACAAGATCGAGTCTTTCAATATACTCGTAGCCGGCTTGCACATAATTGCCGCCAAATGAATTCGGATAACTTCGATTCTGATTCTCATCCCCTTCAAGCGCGGTGGCTTCAATCCCGGCTCCGCTAATCACGATTTCTTGGTCGGTGTAGCTTCCCTCGGTGCTGGCGAATAGTTTCTTTTCAACAAAAAAGTCGAAACTTGCGCGAGCCACCAGAACTCCCGGTATTTCCATTTCTTTGCAAGCGGCAAAAAGGAGCTCCACTTTCTGTTCTTTTTTTACATGCAACGGATTGACCTTGCAAGGCGATTTCCAGGATCCGCGCGCCGCCTTCACCGGCGCAAGCTTTACTTTTTCTTTCCCAAGCTTCGCGGCGCCTCGGGCCATCTTGAGCGCTTCTTCCGCCACTCGCACGAACTCTTCCGGAGTTTGCTCGAAAGAACAAGCAAAACCCCAAGCGCCGTCAAACAGCACCCGAATGCCGAAGCCTCGATTTTGCGATTCGGTGTTTCGATCGAGTCGGCTGTTCTTCACCACAATCGACTCCATTTGTCGCTCGACAATCCGCATATCGGCGTACGACGCTCCTTGAGCCGACAAGGTGTCTAAGATTTTTTTCATTTCTCTTTCCATGTTTGTCATTTCACTTCGAATCCAAACCGCGGTTTCCTTTTCGTTCTTCCTCTCGGAGGAAGTTTACCCAAAATCCGAGAAAAAATTAAATGGTGTTCGTCAAATCGTTGGTCCTCCAAAATTTCAGAAATTTCTCCGAAACTTCTTTTGCATTCGCGCCGGGCGCCAATTGTCTCTGGGGAATGAACGGCGCCGGAAAAAGCAATGTGCTGGAAGCCATTTTTTTCGCGGCCACCGGTCGCCCCAACAAAGCAGGTCGCGATGGAGAGCTGATTGCCTTTAACGAGCCTATTGGCCGCGTTGAAGCGCGTGTGCAAAAAAGAGGGTCCGAGCTTATCTTGGAAGCGGCACTTGAACGGATTGAGAATTATTCGGCGCGCAAGACGCTGCGCTTCAACAAACAGCCGATTCGAAAACTTTCGGAGCTTCTCGGACAAGTGAAAGTGGTTTTGTTCACGCCACAAGACGAAGCCACCGTTCGGGGCGAACCGTCGTTCCGAAGAAAGTTTATCGATTTGGCCCTCTCTCAAATTTCATCGAGTTATCTGCATGCTTTACAACAATATCAAACCGTTCGTGAACAAAGAAACAGTTTATTGAAACGACCGCATTCACGGGAAGAACTTCTTCCTTGGAACTCCCAACTTATCGAAGCGGGAAGTCAGGTTCTTTTCAAACGACTTTCATTTCTTCCACAACTGTCCGCCATTGCAAAAACAATTCATGCAGAGCTTTCAGGCGGGGAAACGCTTTCTTTATCCTATGAGGGTTCGTTTTCAGTGAACCCGGGAAATACGTTGGACGAAATTCAGGGCGCGTTTGAAAGAGCGCTTCTCCGCACCGCAGAAGAAGAATCGTATCGGGGAATGACACTTGTAGGACCGCACCGCGATGACATCGGAATTCTTCTTGATGAAAAGGAAGCGCGATTGTTCGGATCTCAAGGGCAACAAAAAAGCATCGCGCTCTCGCTGAAACTAGCCGAGGGGAAAATATTTGCAGAAACTGATGGAGAGCCGCCGATTTATCTCTTGGACGATTGTTTCTCGGAACTGGACGAAACCCGACAAGAAATGGTGAAAGCGGTATTCGAGCCCGGCTCTCAATCGATTCTCACGTTTGCGTTTCCTCCGCCGCCGTCATTGCACGACGCGAATACGCTGAAACTGGAAAGGAGGGCTGAATACGCGGGCATTAAAGGATCTGATTGAAAACACGGTTTCCAAGCGACACCTGAAAAAAGGGACAAGTCAATGGAAAGCGATTGAGCTCTGGCCAAAAGTGGTGGGGAAAGACATCGGTCGACTCACCGAGCCGCTTTATGTGGTCGATGGTGTGCTGATTATCGGCACACGCTCAAGCTCATGGGCGCAAGAGCTCACTTTTAAGAAAGCGGAGATCCTGGAGCGACTGAGCAAAAAACTAGGCGACGGCGTCATTCGCGATCTCCGGTTTCAGAGCAGCTCCTGGAAAAAAGAAAAGGAAGCGCTTGAGAAAAAGAAAGAGCCGGTCCTGACAACCGCTGAATATGACTTAGTTGAAACCGCGATTCTTCCGATTGAAAACGAAGCGTTAAAAGCGATTTTCAGGAAACTCGTCATCCACGGAATTCGACGCGCAAAGAAATAGGATCTTAGGGGAGTTCGTTTTTTAGCGCTCCGTGCTTAAACGCTTCAGCACAACGCGAGCGGAGTGGAAGGCCAGCTTCTTAGGGAGCTTGGTCAACGGGAAAAAAGCATAGTCGTCGATGTCGTCTACAGCATGCTTTGGCGAACCGAGCGCTTCCACTATATAATACAAGTTCAATATGTGGTCTCCCGATTTGCCATACGTATCCATGAAAATGCCGAAAAGCGATGCGATGCGACAGCGCAAACCTAATTCTTCCATCAATTCGCGTTTCATGCCGACTTCCGGAGCTTCCCCCTCTTCAAGGAAACCACCGGGAGTGTCCCAGTAACCCTTGAACGGCGCGATGGCCCTTTTTGTCAGTAAGATCTCTTTGCCTCGCATGATAATGGCCGCCACACAAGGTTTCGAGTTTTGATAAAAAACAAAATCACATGCACCACAAATAAGCCGCTGCTTATGCTCAATCGATTTCTTTTTTAGCGGTCTACCGCATATCGGACAAAATTTATATTTCAAGAGATTAGACATAACGCTCAAAAAAACCTAAAACCTTCGGCTCAAACTCTTTCTCCAAATGCGTTTCTCCATGTTCTCGTCCATCCATGAACCAGAATTCGGCTTTTGGATCATTCTCCAACGATTGCTTCAAGAGCAGTGCTTGCGCAAAAGGAATGTGGGTATCCGCTCTTGAGTGGATAATGAATATTGGAATCTTAAGCAACTTCGCCGCGCTCATCGGCGAAGTTTTATCGACATTTTTTCCGAAGAATGCTTCGGCCCAGAGCTTCGTTAAAAAAGCCAGTGGATACTTCAGGAAAGAAAACTCTTTATAAAACTGGAACGTCATCAATCCAAGGCTTGCGTAGCTCGAGTCGGCCACGATTGCTTTCACGTCGGGAAGATCGGGAGCCGCCATGAGCGCCGTGGCGCCTCCCATCGAGACTCCAAAAATGCCAATCGCTCTATATTTTCTTTGTTGCAAGAATGAAACCGCCGATTTAAGATCCTCAACTTCTTTCATGCCGATGCTCGTATAGCTGCCTCCGCTGGTTCCCAGATATCGAAAATCAAAAAAAAGCAAGTCGTATCGCTTCGCGAGAAATGCAAGTGGAGAAAGGACGTCGGTTTTATTGGCCGGATAGCCATGCAACACAATAATCACTTTCCTGGTTGCTTGAGGCGAGGAAGATTTAACCAGCCAGCCTCTAATCGGAATCTTGTCGGAAGTGACGAATTGCACGTTTTCAAAATCAAGTCCAAGTGACGCTGGAGTAATGGGTGTGGGCGAAATTTTTTGCGGATGAATGGCGCTCCAAAATCCAAATCCACTGACAAAAATCAGTGTAAAAATCAGAATACCGGCTGCAACAAGGAACCCATTCACGCGCTTTTTACCCATTTCGAAGCCTGGTTGCACATTCATGACCGAGGAAAGGAAACCTCTTTCGCACACCAGAAGAGAGAAAGCTCGATGTTCAAGCTGAAAAAATACACGAAGATCAATCTTACTTATGCTTGGTTTGCTTTAATTGTTTTAAGCACGCTGAACATCTTGAACTACGCCGACCGAAGTATTTTTAATGCGCTCATGGATCCGATCAAAGGCCAATTCAAATTTTCGGATCTTCAACTTGGAATTTTAGCATCGGCTTTCCTTTGGGTTTACGCCATTGCCGCTTATCCGTTGGCCAGACTTGCCGATCGGGGGATTCGCAAGGGCGTTCTTGTTGCAGGGGTCATTATCTGGTCGGTGGCTACTTTTGGCACCGGCTTTTCCAACTCGTTTGGCGAGCTTTTCGCAGCGCGCGCCATCCTCGGAATCGGCGAAGCGTCATACGCCACGACGCTCGCACCGCTCATCAGCGACTACTTTCCGGCATCGCTTCGCTCCACGGCGCTTGGCGTAGCCAACGCGCCGCTTGGCATCGGCACGGCGCTCGGCTACTATATAGGAGGCAAAAGCACCGAGGGCTTCGGGTGGCGGCACGCCTTTTTCTACCTCGGCATCCCCGGATTGATCCTGGGCATCATCGCGATGTTCCTCAGGGAGCCGGTCATGGGACTTAGCGATCGCGCATCACCCGAGAAAGAAACACAAAAAATTCCAGCCCTGAAAGCGATACGCGAAATTCTTTCAAGAAAAACGCTCCTTTATCTTTGGGGCTCAAGCATTCTGCTTACTTTTTCTATCGGAGGAATGTTGGTTTGGATGGCGGCTTTGCTGCATCGCGACTATGGATTTAGTGTCGCCGACGCGGCAATCCAGGGAGCCAATGCTGCGGTCATCGGATCGATTCTTGGTGTTTTGATTGGCGGCGCGCTTGCCGATTACTGGAATCGAACTTCGATCAATGCGCACATTTGGGTGGTCATGATTGGATACGCGTTGTCCGGCGTTTTTGTTTTTGGGCTCTTTGCAGCTCGGACTCATCCGTTGGCTCTCGGGTGCATCGGTGCCGTCGCATTTTTTCAGATGGCCACGAATGGTCCGATTCTTGCCGCCATGATGAATGTGACCGCTCCGCATCTTCGATCGACTTGTAACGCGATCTATCTTTTTCTGATTCATGTTCTTGGGGATGCGCCGAGCCCGACGATCATCGGGTTTCTCTCGAAACAAATGGGTGATTTAAAACGCGCGCTCTTTTTCATGCCGTGGATTACTGTTCTTTCTGCGGTCGTTGCCGCCGGAGCCTTGTACACCTATGCCAAAGAAAAAAAAGAAATGCTCGGAAATCTTTAAACGACTGGCTGCCGTTACTCCCGGCGGCGTCAACAGCCCGTTTCGTTCTTTTCATGAAGTCGGCGGAGAGACGCTCGTCCTTTCTCATGGAATGGGATCGAAGGTGTGGGATGTCGATGGGAAAAGCTATGTTGATTATCTTGGCGCATGGGGTCCGGCCATCCTCGGTCATGCGTTTCCTCCTGTTGTCGCGGCCGCTAAGAAAGCGGTAGATGCTTCGGCTGTCCTCGGACTTTCGACAAAGTGGGAATACGAAATGGCCATTGAGGTGCAAAAAGCGTTTCCGTCGATCGAGATGATTCGATTTGTAAACTCAGGAGCGGAAGCGGTTGAAAGCGCGATACGCTTGGCGCGCGGAGCCACGCGGAAATCGAAAATCATCCGGTTCGAAGGGGGCTACCACGGCCACGGCGACTCGATTCTCTGGACACATGGGCCCGAAGAGCGACACACCCCGGAAGAAAGTGGAGTCCCGAAGGGTCTTGTGGATGAAACGATCGTGATTCCGTTTAACGATCCTGATTCGCTCCTCAAAACATTTCATTTATATAGTGGGCAGATTGCCGCGCTTCTCGTGGAACCGGTTGGAGGAAGCATGACTGTGGTGCCGCCAAATCCTGGGTTTCTTGAACGTTGCCGCAAGATTACGGAAGATACGGGAGCCGTTCTAATTTTCGATGAGGTGCTCACCGGATTCCGGATTGCACGCGGAGGAGCGCAAGAGCGCTATAGAGTCGACGCCGACCTCACTTGTCTTGGAAAGATTCTTGGCGGCGGGCTGCCTGCCGGCGGTTACGGCGGAAAGAAAGAGCTGATGCAGCAATTGGCTCCACTTGGGATTGTGTATCAAGCCGGCACCTTTTCAGGAAACCCGGTCACAATGCGAGCCGGATGCGCCGCTTTAAAAGCAGTTGCAAGTCCGAAAATCTATGCCGATCTCGAAAAGAAAACCGAAAAGCTACTCTCAGGAATCCGAGAAATTGCTCGAGAAAAAAATATTCCGATCCAAACCCCGCATGTCGGCTCTATGTTCGCGATCGTGTTTCATGACAAGCCAATCACAAACTACCGAGAGAGCTTAAGGGTGAACACGGAAAGATACAGCCAATTTTTCCACGCGATGCTTGAACGCGGCTTTCTCTTTCCTCCGTCCCCCACGGATGCGGCCGTCGTATCGACCGCACATACCGCAAAGGAAATCAATGAGACGTTACGAGTTTTCCGAATCGTTGCACGCGAACTCTAAAAAAATGGATGCCTTTCGGCATCCATCATGAAACATTTCGAGCAGTCAGATTTTCAAAATCCGAACAGTATAGAACGAGTGACATTAAATGCAGTTATGCCAGCGGAGACGATTGGAGAGCCCGAGGTTGCTGCCGCCGCCGAGGCTCCGGCCGAGATGGCCGGCGCGGCTTGAGCTGCTTCAGCAGCCACTGTTGCGGCAGTCACCGCGCCAGATGCAATTTCGCTGGTCGCCACGTCGCCTGCCACTTTTGCTCCGACACTGAGCACGGTCGTAGGCACGCCGCCGCCGGTGACACCCGAAAGAAGCCCGGTGGCAAATCCCGGAGCCGCGCTTGTAACCTGGGCAGCTGTAGCGCCTAAAGCGGCGGCACCCTGAACTCCGAGTTCAACAACAGGCGCAGCAAGGCTGTTTGCGCCTGCCATGAGCGTTCCAAAGGGTGCGAGTACCGGCCCCAAAAGTTGACCTGCGCCAAGCGCAATATTTGAGCCTATGGTCGAAGCTAAAGAGGTAAACGCGCCGGAAACCAGATTGCCGGCCAGCGGCAGCAAAGCGCTCCCGCCTACAGCAACTGCTGCTACTCCTGCGCCGAGGACCAATCCTATTCCAGCAACTTTCGCCGTCCTCATAAGCCATGGTGGAACACCGGAAGTTCCTGGATCAACTCCGTCTCCCTTGCGTTCCGAAGAGGTTGGCTTGTTGCTTTTGCCGGCAAAGTAATTCACCGCGCCCTTGGCAAATATACCGCCGGGCACAAAATTTAGCGCGCCATCAAGTGCTTTTGCAATCATGGCTTATCGCCTCCTTGTTTTGATTATAGCAAAAAACCGCTTTCGCGATTTTTTTTCTTGGAAGCCAAAGATGAACAAATTGTAAACATCCCGTCAAGGGCTCTCCGAAAATCAGTCATGATTTCCTCGAAAAATTCATAAACAGTTTACATAATGAATCTCTTTCCGCTTGATTTGGCGCTCATAAGCTTGTATTATGACGTTATGAGGCCAAACAGGGTCGAAGCTTTTCTCAATAAATTATTGATTCATCCGCCGCCGAAGGATCAGTCATCCCTGACCAATCCACACACCGAAATCGGTGGGTTAGGTCAAGATGTATTCCTGAGACAAGAAACGCCTTATGTCGACTTTTTCATCCGGGATCTCTTTGCAAAGAACAATCCTGGAGTCACCAAAGAGCTGACCACCTTCGGAAAAATATTCCAGAGCCTTGTGATGAGACGGAACTTTTTTGACCTTGGCTGTGGAGAACCTGCTCGAAGAGGCAGCCTCACAGGGGAAGGTACAATAGAAACGGTTGTACGCAATTTGGGAGCTAAACGATATATCGGGGTCGACAAACATCATGTTGAAACTGAAGTGCAAAAAGATGAAAAAGGGCCGCATTTTTCAAAGTTTTGGCCCTCGGAACAGGGACAGCGTCAAAGGTTTCGATCTTATCGGGTTCAGGATGACATCCTGACTTTCCTGACAAAGCTTCAAGTGAAATCACCTGTATTTTTCTTAAGCGCAGTTCAAGTTGCACAACTGCCAGGTATCTGGCGAAAATTTTCACCTAACTATACTGCCTTTATGTCGGATTACGTAAAACGGTGCATGAGTGAAATTTCTCGACTTTCCAAGCCTGGGGATGGCCTCGTATTTGGGCGAATGAGCTCTTCAGAAGACTTTGCGCCGGAAAAATCGGGTTTCCAAAAGATTGCTGAAACCGGAGACCCTGAGGACTATATGGGATTATCTTCAATATACGTTAAGTTATAGAAAACGGAATTTTCCCTCCACGCCGGAATCATTTTCTCCAAGAACCCTAACGGATCTCCGTCGGGTGGACCGACACGATTTCCGAATATCTCCGGAAATCGCGAGTGTTGAAAGTCAAGAGATGAGTGGCCTGATTGGCAATCATGACGGCAACCAGCCGTGCATCATGAACCGCAACTCCACGGATCTCGTGCGAAGTCACTAAGCTTCGCCATTCTCGATAGATGTCGGAAGTATCGGGGAGCATTGGGAAAAAACTTTCCAAGCGGCGGATTTCTTCAAGAACCTTAACGCTCGTCATTCCAAGGCCATTATCGTTTAGAGGACGAGTGGCCACTCCCCAAAACTCGATGACATTTTGCGAACAAATTGACAAACTTTCACCGCGACCGCGCAACTTCTTAGTGGCTTCGATGGCCCTCTCGTGCATGGAATGACCTGGTTGCGCGAAACGCAAAAGGATGTTTGTATCGAGAAGCCATTTCACAGACCCCTTTCTTTGTACAGCGACTTTCGGCTGATGGCGCTAGCCGAAAGATTGGGAGTTGGCTTATGGCTTTCGGCCCACTCATGAAATTGCCTCGACCATTCAGCCGGTGAAACGCTTTCCTGGGAAGGGCGAATTATTTCAGAGGCCAGAATGTCCCTTCGAATCAGCTCCCGGATATATTCCGCTCGCCCAGTCGCATGCTGTTGCCGCATCTTCATATCAAGAAGAGAAAGCAACTCATCCGAAACTCCAGTCACCTTGATGACATGGGACGATTGCTTCGCAAGGTTTTTCATCGCATCTTAATTATAACCTAAAAGCTGTACCCCGTCAAGGCCTTACTAAGGCCCACATAAGGCCAATCAGCCCATGCTGGTGGGATCGTCCTTGCTTCGATCGAGCTCTTCATCAGTGTCTTTCTCATCGTCGCGATATCTTTGCGGAGAATGTCGGCCATTTAGTTTTATCTCTTCCACCTCTTCCGAGTTCTCATATTCATCGACAACTTCCATTCCTGCTCCGGTGTTTTCAAGCGCATCATCAGCAGAAAGATTTTTGCGCGGCTTTCGATCATCCATTTTCACGCCTCCTTACTCGATGAGTATACCCACAAAAAAGGAGGAACGCGACAGGCGCGGCGAATAAGCCGCGGTCGATTGTAACACTGGGTGAACGGCCAGGGAAGACGGTGCGAATCCGTCACTGCCCCGCAACTGTAATCGGAACGAAAGCCCAAGACGGCCACCGGAAGATCGGGAAGGTCGGGCAAGTAGGTAAAGCCGAGAGTCAGGATACCGCGTTCTCCTAAAAATTGCTAACCTTTCTTCGAGGGTGAGAAGAGGAGCTTCAAATGAAACTTTTCATGCGGGTTTTTCTTATTATTGCTTTGGTTCGGTTTGCTTTTCCGATTGGAACCACCGGGGTGCTCAATGGTCGTGTCACCGACACTTTCAGCAAGGAACCGATTGCGCATGCTTTTATCTCATTACTTGGAAGCGGAAGAAACACCGAAACCGACAACAACGGCTACTTTTCGATTGCCGGCGTTCCGGCTGGAACTTACAGCTTGCTCATCGAGCGGATTGGCTACCGGCAAAAAACCATTTCTTCCGTCAGCATTGCGCCGGATGCCACAACCAATCTCGCGATCGAACTTTTTAGTTCGGAAAAAGTGATTACGGTAACATCCGAACGGACACAAGTGCTGACTCCTCAGCGAACGGTGACCAACTACGCATACTCCGATCAAGCGGTGAAAACGCTTTTTCCGGGTCCAACCGGCTTAAACGTTCGAAAGATCTACGAAAATCTTCCCGGCGTTCAAATCGGAAACGATGCGTATTACGGATTTGTCCCGCACATTCGAGGGGGAACCGGTTATGATGTCGGGTATGCATTTGACGGCGTTCCCACCTATAATAATATCACATTCAGCGAAAATAATATTAAATCAGTCGGCACGAATTTCACCAATGTGGGAACCGCGCACACCGATGTTTATGTTGGAACGTATCCGGCACAATACGGCAACTTCATTTCCGGCTTTATCAATCAGACCGCCAAACGGGGCGAAGGACCGCTCCATGGATCGGTTGAGTATCAATACGGCTTCTGGCTTGATAAGGGAACCGCGCTTCCAAGTTACGATCCGGCTACCGGAACGACTCCGACTTATAATGGGGCGCCCGCATACAGTCCAACCAACATTGCTTTTGAGCTTTCAGGAAAAGAAAAACGCTTTGGCTATTATCTCGGTCAAGTGATTCAAGACGGTGGAATGGTAAATTATAACACCGGCATCGACGTGAAACCACTGATTAACGAATTAGGCGGAGGGCTTCCTTACAGCAGTCAAAAACGGGATACGGTTTTAAATTTAACTTACGATCTCAATGCGTATAACGATCTTCAATTTCTTTTTTACGAAGGGATTGAAAAAGATAGTTATGCCGGATTCCAAGAGCTCCCGTGTAATCCAGTCACGACCTTCGGCTGTCTTGGAACATCAACCGCCACCGGATTCGGCGAATCGTTTAACGCAAACGTCATCGCGCCGCTTTCCGATAGCCACGATATCTCTTCTTACGATCTTGAGAAATTTGAATGGAGCCATCGATTTAACGATTCAGGGAGTCTCTTGAATTTTCGAATTTGGCATTATGCCCCCGACTTTTACTTCGATCGCTTCGATCTCCCGATATCGTCGACACTTTGGGAATTCGAGCGTTCTTCGAACACCGGAGTTCTCATCGAGCACCAAAATCAAATTACTCCTCAACACTTCATCGATGTAGGCGCCGATTTTATTTATTCGAAAAATTATTTTCTCTCGTCGATGAACGACATTGGATTTCCAGCCGACACTTCGGGAGTTCATTTTAATCCGACTCAACAAGTGATTTTTGGCCCTGGACCGGGGCACTCGTTTGTAAACGCCGCCGACATCATTCAAGTTCCCGATACACAAACTTGGTCCGCATGGGTAACCGATCAATGGCGCCCTTCCGAGAGATGGCTCATCGAAGCCGGGCTACGATGGGACAAGCAAAACACGCTCAAGCTCACCGGTTCCGGGATTGCGACCGATGCAAACGGGTTGCCGTTTGTTGCGCCGATTTTTTGCGCCACCCAAGGACTTTGCCTCGATCCGGCCCGCTTCACTCCTTCGCAAATTACTCCGCGGATCGGTTCATCTTACGAAATTTCCGATCGCCTCACGATGAGCGCAAGCTACGGCAAGTTCGTCACCTTTTCACCTTCGCGTCGTGTTGACGTGGTTCGGTTCACAAGCGGCTTTCCAGGTTCCACGACATTTCTTCCCGGGATTCCGGCCGGAACGGCAGCCGCGTTTCAACTTCTTGGAAGTCAAACACAGTCGGGTGAAAATCTGGATGTCTCGTGGGAATACAAGTTAAATCCTGAGGGAACAGCCTCGATAAAACTCACTCCTTATCTTAAGCATATGGTCAACCCGCTTCAAATCGCCATTATCGGCGGCTTTCCCAACACGGTGAACGCCGGATCCGTTGAAAGCAAAGGGGTCGAGCTTTTCCTGAAATCGAGTGAATGGCGGGGATTAAGCGGCTGGCTTTCCTATACTTATTCGAACACGCGCGGAAGCCAGCTCCCGTATCAAACCGATTTGAGCGCCAGCGTGATTAATCCGGCCTTCGGCTTCACCGCGGCACAAGTGGCGGGAGATGCGCAGCAAATTGTGCCGACCGCTTACGATCAACGACACGAAATCAGCCTCAACTTAAACTGGAAACACGGTAACTGGGATTTCACTCCGAATTTGCAATATGGAAGCGGCTATCCTTATGGCATTGGGCTTCACCAACTGCAAGCTTTGGCCGCGCTTCAAGACCCGCTTTCTTTTCTATATGGCGGTGCGCATACGGTTGCGCAAAGTGTCGCAACGGTTCCCGGATTCAATCCACTCGGCGAAACCGGATTTAACTCGCTCAGAATGCCGGCATGGTGGAAAGGAAATTTCTCAGCCACTTATCATTTCAGTCCGAAAACGGCGATGACTTTCACCGTTTTGAATCTTTTTAACTCGAATCAAATTATCAATCGTGACAATACCGTTTTCAGCGGGATCGGTTACGCGGAGTTGACGAATCCAAATGCTTTTAATTGTTGTTATACTTCCAACGACACCACTCAAAATATTTTGCCGCAATATAATCCCTTACATGGACAATATGCGCCGATTGCTTATCCGAGTCTCCGTCAATTCTTTATCAGTCTAAGATATGAATACTAAACGAATCCTCGTTTCGTGGAGCGGCGGAAAAGATAGCGCGATGATGCTCTGGGAGCTTCAACAGTCGAAAACATATGAGATCGCGGCGCTCGTGACAACGGTGACGGAAGGCTATGAGCGGATCAGCATGCATGGCGTCCGGCGCGAGCTCCTCATCGCGCAAGCGGAAGCACTTGGAATCGAGTTGTGCGAGGTCCGCATTCCGAAAAAAGCGTCGAATGACATTTACGAAATGCGGATGGGCGAAGCGTTACAATGGTACAAGAAAAGCGGAATCGACACGATCGCGTTCGGCGATCTTTTTCTAGCCGACATCCGGAAGTATCGCGAAGCACAGCTTGCCAAAATCGGCATGCACGGAATTTTTCCAATTTGGCTTCAGAACACAACCGAACTGCTAAAGCGCTTCATCGACCTAAAGTTCAAAGCGTTCGTTTGCTGCATTGATCCGAAAGTCCTCGACCGCTCGTTTACAGGCTCCGCGATTGACGAATCGTTTGCAGAACGCCTTCCTTCCGGGGTCGATCCGTGCGGCGAGAATGGCGAGTTTCACTCATTCGTAACCGACGGCCCGAACTTCGGAAAGCCGGTCGAGGTTTCGATTGGCGAAGCCGTAGAGCGCGAAGGGTTCTATTTTTGCGATCTCCTTCCTATAGAGCATGAGGAGGAAATCACATCCCCCTAGACAATTTAATTCCCAACATGTCGCTCGGACTTCTCCGCAGACAACAAAACAATGCCATGGGAATGGTGGTCCTCTTTCTTTTAGGTGGAACCTTTCTCTATGGCATGCTGACGCGAAATATCGACTGGCTTCAGATTCTCATGGCCCTTTTTACCGTCTATGCCCTCGTGATGCTCATTTCCCCTTTGGTATTCCGCGAGAGAGAAGTAGCGCGAAATGACTTTTATCGGCCTTTCGTGACGATTCTAGTTCCCGCCAAAAACGAAGAAGATGTGATTGGAAACACCATTCTTTCGTTATCAAAACTTCATTATTATAGAAACGGCCGCCCCAACTACGAAATTATCATTATCGATGATGCATCCACGGATGGCACCACTCAAATTGTGATGCAATTGGAAAGAAAATTTGATTTTCTCTCGGTGATCCATCGCCCTCCCGGCGGGCTCACCGGAAAAGCGGCAGCCCTGAATGCGGGCCTGCTGCACGCGCGAGGAGAAGTGATTGCGGTTTTCGATGCGGACTCCGACGTCAATCCCGACTTCCTCTTGAAAAGCATTCCACTTTTATTTGATGAAAAAATCGCGGGAATTCAAGGACGGGTGAAACTTTACAATCCGAATGAAAACCTTGTGACTCGCCTACAAAATGATGAATTCATCATTTTCAATCATCTGACACAAAAAGGGAAAGATGTGTTGCGCGGAGTCACTTGCCTTGGTGGAAATGGCCAATTAGTGAAACGTCAAGCGCTCGATATCGTGGGCGGTTGGAACGAGGAATCACTCACCGAAGATTTCGATTTGACTTTTAGATTGCTGTTACATGGCTACCAAGTGCGATATGCGGAACATGCGATTCTTTGGCAAGAAGCGGTTCACACTTGGAAACGGCTTTTCCGCCAGCGAACACGATGGGGAGAAGGATTGCTCACCTCGATGTTCGATTTCTTTCTCCCGGTGCTTTCGGCTAAAATGAGCTTCACGCAACGCATCGACGCCATTCTTACCTTGACGCGCATCTTACTTCCATTCTGGGTCATCGCCAGTTACTTTTACGAGATCATCGGGTTAGCGAAACATGTCGTTTTTTACAGCTCGATTACGCCACTTTATTTGGCGCTTCTTACCGCTGCATTTTTTATCACGATGGCGTGGAGCGTCATGAAAATTTTGCCTTCGAAGCCGATGACCACCGCTTCTCGAGTTGTTCAATATTGGCTTTACGCCGTGGTTTGGATCTTGGTGCTCCCGATCAGTTATCTCAACTATTTCAAAACGTCAAGAGCGGTTTTCTGGGACAAAACGCATCATCGCGGCGTCGAGATCGAACAGCTTCCTTCGCAAACTTCGGTTTTAACTTAGAGAAAGAATCACTTTCGCGCCTTCGGCTTTAAGGAAGGGGCTTCAGCGATTCCCGACAGCATCACTGGAGGGCGGCCAGGAAATTCAGCCATGAGACACAGGTTGCCCCCCATTGCCTGAACGGTTTTTCGTAGTGTCGAAATCAGAAGGTCGCTTTGCTTTTCTAATCGAGAGATGCCCACCTGGCTGATTCTGAGTTTTTTGGCAAGGCGAACCTGGGTTAGCTCAAGCGCCTTTCGCAGCTGCTGTAAAGTCATTTCCTCGGCAATCAGCACGGCAGCTCTCGCCTCAATTCTCTTACGCCGCTCTGGACTCAACTTCTTAATTATCTCATTCGCATTTACAGACATTTTACTTTGCCTCCGTTTTTAATCGAAACAGCTGTGCATCAAATCGGTCATCAGCTTTCCGAATTAACCGGCGATAAAATCTTTTCTCGCTAACACCGGACTTGTCTCCCGCTACGAGGAGAATTGCTTTGCGCTTAATATCGAAGGCAAAGGCTACTCTCCATTCCCCGTCAGCGGCGCTAAAACGCAACTCTTTCATGTTTGCGTGACGGGAGCCTTTTAGAGTATCGACGCGTGGCCGTCCAAGTTGCGGCCCAAATTGCTGCAACAGAAGCACCAAGGCCAGAATCTCGTCTTGCACCTCCCCGTGCAGAACATTAAATTCCGCATTAAACTCATAGCCAAACTCTACAGCCCACGTCACTCTCTAAATTATAGCATATAGCATATATAATGTCAATGCTATATTATTCATCAACCTCGTAGCGAAACGATGACTTAGCCGTCCGTTTGTTGATCGCATTTCTCAAATCGCAAGAAGCGTCAGTACAAACCGCCATAAATATTAAGCTGAAAAAGGTCGTACCAATAGGGTCAACTCCGGGTACCGCGCCCTAAAGGGTCATCCGAGTTAACAATTTGTTCATAAACGACTGCCCTCCAAAGGATTTACAACATGTCTATTCTGTGGTATCCTTATGTTAAGATTCAAAGGGGCTACAATGCCAGAACATATTGGACCAAACGATCCTCAAGCCCAAAAAATTCTCGAAAAAAGCCAAATTAGAACAGCTCAGGCACGCATTGCTGATCTAAAAGACAAGAAAGATCTCAGTCCAGCCGAAACTCGGGATGGCTCGGCTCTTCTCGATATTGGAGAGAAAGCAGTCCTTTCTCGTGAGGCATCCAAGAGTCGGCGAAGTTCTCCAGGTACCTCATCCCCGCTCGATTCCTCCTCCGATGAAGGCATAACCCCACGAGAATTGCATCAAAAAGCGGTACTACTTGAGAAACATGGAGATAAAGTAAACGCTGCTGTTCTTTACGAGAGAGCAGGCTATCTTTTTAAAGCCGTTAAGATTTATGAGGAAAGCGGTGACATATCGCAGGCATACAGAGTTGCCAAACAGAGCGGCGATGACTGGACAGCCGATAGGCTGGCTTCAGAACACAAAATAGCCAATCATGAGTTTTCGCAGTTTCCTCCTGCGAGAGGCAGAGATTTTAATGAAGTCATGGCCGAAGCCCTAAGCAGCAGACTACAGAAGGGAGCGACTGCAGAAAGATTGGGTTTTCACGGGTTTGAAGGGAAAAAAGTGGCTGATGTTGGAACTCGCGACGGAAGGTTTGTTTCTTTATTTCGCGGACTTGGCGCGGCAGATGTCTATGGAATAGACCCTGACAAAGCAGAACTAGAAAAAGCTGTGCACAAGGGATTGCTAGATCAAGAACATGCACTTCCGACTCGTATAGAAGATATTCCAACGGGATTAAAAGGTACGTTCGATGTTGCTACAATTTTCAACTTCAACGTACCCATTACTCACCGTGATGGTTTTGCCAAAGCTGTTCGGGAACACTCACAGAAAAGGGCGAGATTGTTATTACTGTCGCAGAGCGAGACGTCTTGAGAGACATCCTGCCAATTCTAGACAAATGTTTTGACGTAAGAACACAAAGGCTATGGAGAGGCACCGAAGACAGCCCACATGCTTACTTGATCGTACTCAAGAACAAATAATAAAATCCTAAACTCGCCAATCGGACTTTCCAAATGAATAAGGCCAGGACCCGCTACGCAGTTCCCAACCTCTACGACTATTCTACTCTGCTTTGGCCCAAAATGTCAATGGCGTGCCTACAACGGCGCACTTGAAGTTTAACCTACATCGCTTCCACAATAACGGCCATTCCTTGGCCGCCGCCGATGCAAGCGGTTGCCAATCCGTAATGTTTTTTCGAGCGCTTTAGTTCATGGAGAATCGTAAGAGTTAAGCGCGCGCCGGTGGCTCCAAGCGGGTGGCCGAGAGAAATAGCACCGCCGTTTACATTCGTCTTATTGCGATCGAGTCCAAGCACTTTCTCGACCGCTAAATATTGTGGGGCAAATGCTTCGTTCACCTCGACGCGATCCATTTGTTCAAGTGTGAGGCCTGCCTTTTTCAACGCCGCTTTCGACGAATCGACAGGACCAATTCCCATAATTTTCGGATCGACACCTGCAAAGCCCCAAGATACAAGTCGACCGAGAATCGGGAGCTTCCGGTTTTTCGCGTTTTCTTCTGTTGTCATGACAAGCGCTGCCGCTCCGTCGCAAACGCCGCTTGCGTTTCCGGCGGTCACCGTTCCGTTTTCCTTGAAGTATGGGGGAAGCTGACTGAGCCCTTCGATGGTAGCATCGAAACGGGGATGCTCATCGCGATCCACAATCTTGTCTTTAATTTTCACCGGCACGATTTCTTCTGCCAGCTTGCCGCTTTCGATTGCGGCTTTGGCTCTTTGCTGACTGAGAAGCGCATACTCGTCGCATTCTTTCCGCGTAATCTTGTTTAGATCGGCAAGATTCTCAGCGGTGAGCGCCATGTTGCATCCGGCCAACGGATCGTTCAACGCTTCCCAGAGCAAGTCTTCGAGTTTCCCTTTGCCGAGCGGAAGCCCCCAGCGAGCGCCGCGAATCACGTGCGGCGCCTGACTCATGCTCTCCGTGCCGCCCACCAGCACAAACTCCGCCTCATCGAGCAACAGGTGCTTCGCTCCGTCAACGATCGCTTGAAACCCGGAGCCGCAAAGCCGATTCACCGTGACGGCAGGGGTCGGCACAGGAGCGCCCGACCGCAATCCGACATGGCGCGCCAGATAAATGGCGTCGACGCTCGTTTGCAGCGCATTCCCAAACACCACGTGCCCAATGTCTCCGGGGTTAACCTGCGATCGCTTCAGCGCTTCAATCGAAGCGAAAACTCCAAGGTCGGTTGCCGACAACCCTTTAAAGAAACTCCCATACTTCGTGAACGGCGTTCGAGCCCCACCGACAAAAACAAGCTTCTTCTCCATTTTGTTCTCCTTTGGAAAAAGCTACAACTTTTCCCAATCTCTCCTATCTATTTTACTTTGCCGTAATATTCGTGAGAGCAACTCGAGCCCGATATCGCCGACATGCGGATTCGGCAGGCGAAGAGTGATTTCACCTTTAACCATGAACTGATGCTTTCCGCCCGAATATGGACCATTGAATCCAAGCTTGACAAGAAGTTGAATGAGCTTCTTCCGGCTAATTGGCCCAAAACGAGGCATCAGCCAGCTTTCTTGATTCTTAGTCTGATTCCATCAAGAGTCGGAAGTGGAAGATGCCGCGATACTCTGAACAAAACCCATTCTTCGAGAACCTCCTCCAGCTCTTCTCTGCAAGCCTCGAGCTTGGAAGCATTGGCGTAAACGCCGGTAAAGCCAGGAATCTCGCCATAAAAGGTCTTGTCATCTTTTAAGATTTCATATTTTGCACGCTGCATTGCAGCGTGGATGTAAGCCGTTATCATTGCGCCATGACCCCTTCTCCGGAAGAATTCATTCCAACCTCGTCGACTTCCTGTGGAGGGGGGTTTAGCTCATGCGTCAAAATGTTTTTTCACGATGATCGCATTCGACAAATTTTACAAATTAGGAAAAAGCTCTTGCTGCTTCGGACTTCTGTGGCTCATGATCGGCTGCACCCATGCAAAGCCTCCTCAAGATCAAACCTCGACTGCTCCCCCGCCGCCGGGAGGGAAAGACGCTCACTCGTATCTCCTTGCAGGCAATGCCTATGCTCATCAAAGAGATTTTCAAAAGGCGATTGCATCTTACGATCAGGCGATCGCGCTCGATCCGAAATATGGACCGGCCTATGTGAATCGGGGCGCAATCAAAGATTTGCAGGGTGACGAGGCGGGGGCGCTCAGCGATTATGACGCGGCGCTAAAATATATTCCCGGGAGCTACGAGCTTTATCTGAACCGCGGAGTGGCCAAAGATAAGTCGGGCGACCATCCTGGAGCGCTCGAAGATTACAACAAGGCCATTTCCATGAATCCGAACGCTGCTGTTGCTTATGCAGATCGAGGAGCAACCGAGCAAGAGCTGGGGGATCGCAATAGAGCGATGGGCGATTACAATCAAGCCATCAGCATTCAGCCCAATCATCCTCTGGCCTACTCAAACCGTTCCGTCCTCAAAATGGATCAAGAAGATTATTCCGGGGCCGTGTCGGACAGTAGTCAGACGGTTCGCCTTGCGCCGAATTCCAATTTGGGTTACTACAATCGCGGGATAGCGGAAGTTCATCTGAAAGCATACACTGATGCCCAAAACGATTTCTCTCAGGCCATCGGGATTTATCCAAATCCGAAAAGCCCCGACGTTTTCATATCACGAGGTGTGGCAAACTTACAGCTCAAAAATTTTCAGGGGGCCCTCGATGACGAAACGAGAGCGATTTCCATGGCTCCATCGAACCCCGAACCTTACATTTGGCGCGGACTTGCACAAGGTTATACCGGACATTATGACTTGGGAATCACCGATCTAACTCAGGCCATTGCGCTGAATCCTACCGGCCCTGAATACGTTTACTATTTCCGCGGATGGGTTCGAGACGTTTCAGGAGACGTGCCGAACGCCATTAAAGATTATTCGGAAGCCATTCAGCTCAATCCAAATCAACCTTATTTTTTCTTCGCGAGAGCAATCGCCTATAAAAGGAACAACGATCCGGCCAATGCCGATCTCGATTATCAAAAGGCGCTCAGCATCGCCAACGAAAAAGAAAAAGCTGACATTGAAAATGAATGGAACGCACGTAAAATTGAACACGCGTTTTTTCTCCTCTTCGATCAACTCATTAGAGTGGCGCTTCCAGGCGGTATGACCGAAACCGGCAATTAAAGGAGATTATTATGATCGCATTCGAAAAATTTTATAAAGTTGTCAGCAAAATCCCGAAGGGGAAAGTGGCTACTTATCAGGATGTGGCGATTGCCGCCGGAATCCGCTTCGGCGCGCGCGCTGTTGGAAACGCGATGGCATGCAACCAAGACACGAAGCGGGTGCCGTGCCATCGAGTGGTCAAGTCAAACGGATACGTCGGCGGCTACATGGGCAACCGGAAGAAGTCGGAAGTGAAAGCCAAGAAACTTCGCGCCGAGGGGATCGATGTTGACATCGCGACCGGTAAGATCAAAAACTTCCAAAAGTTTCGGCTTGGCTTGAGAAAATGAATCGTCTCGGCATCAAGCAAATCCCCACTGAACGCCTCTTGCAAGCCATCGATCGAGAGCGACTGATGCTTGAGCGCGATTATGCCAATCCCCATCGCGACATAGACTTAGCCGAAAATGCGAGAGACAAGGCGTGTATCGAGTTGGCCCGTGAACGCGGAGCTACCACGGTAGAGCAAGTCTACAGCTTTGCCGAGCACGATAAAGAGAGCGCTAAAAACTCCGCAGCCAGATATCAATGGGCTGGATTCGCCGGTGTCGCGATGATGCTTATTCCCACCGTGACGATGATTGCTGTTCCTCAAGCCATGCAGGCGTTCGGAAAACAAGTGACTCCGATATTGCTTGCCGGAGCTGCGATAGGCTTTCCTTTAGGTTTAGGCCTAATATGGCGGATTGGGACGTTTCTAACGAGACAAAAAGAAGCGGATGAGCAACGATCGACGGCAGAACGCTGGATTCCGCGACTCGATCAGGAACTGGAATCAGAGCAAACGCTGGCTTCCTAAGTTGACAATGGAACTCTTCCCGATCGGCAGAAATCAAGTCCTCGGAGTTATCGCCTCCCATAATCTTAGGCTTGGGTGCAACCTCAAGAAGCCGGAAAATGCCGTTACGCGCCAAAAAAATGCTCAGGATCACGATTGCATCAACGCTGCCCCCGGAGTCGATCACCCGGGAATATACAATCGCGCGGTTGTTGAAAAATCGATCTCAAATAAAAGCGCAGGACATTGGTACAAGTTAGCCTCCGCTATTCTTATGCTCGGGCTGGTGCCCGGCGGGGTGCAACTCGCAGCCACGGGAACAATCGACTTCATCCCTGGGGTCATATTTGCCGGCGCTTTTTACGCAGCCGCCCGTTGCCTTGCCCGCGCTTCTCCTTTTGAGGCGAAGCGAGAAAAGGCCACGGACCTGATCGATACGCTCAATCATTGGGGTCCAAAGATTAGAGAGGAATGGGATAAAGGATTCTTGCCAGGTAATTAACAAATTTACCCCTTGACAAAATACCGTTTTCCCCTTTTAATGGTTACTAGCCGATGAAGAGAATTGCCGATTTCCCTGTAGTTCGAGAAGCATGCAGAATCACCACGCGGATTTCCCGTTTGACGGATACTGACCTCACTGTTGCCAAGCGGAATCAGCAAGCTGCCAACGAGGAAACCAAAAATCGATTGGAGCGTGATTCCCTCCGCTATTTCGTTGGAAACACAGGCGATTTAGGGACCTACGATCGGGTCAACAATTTTCAACAGGTTCCCAGGGAAGGGAAATATGGTATGATTTCGATTGCCACCACCGGATTTGGGTTGGCTGTCTTGGCCAACGCCGCCGAGCGAGGATTGGTTGAATGGAAGCCGACGGAAAAGCTCGTTGAGCGCATTTTGCGCAATTACACTAAGCTTGATCATCAGAACGGCTTCTTGTATCATTTTATCAACTCGTCCGGAAAACGGTATGAGAAGTGTGAGGTGTCGACAATAGATTCTACGCTTCTCTTTGCCGGCGCTCTTTCTGCTGCCGAAACTTTCCGTCAAAATGGAAGGATACGGGACGCAGCTTATGGTTTATACGACAGAGCCGATTTCAACGCGATGAGAACTGAAGGTCATCAAAGGGCGTATAGAAGAAAATTGACGGTTTCTCATGGGTGGACCCCCGAACAAGGGTATCTCAAATCAAGTTGGGATGCTTTCTCCGAATCATTGCTGCTGAAGTTTCTCGGCATCGGCCACGAGCGCACGCTTCCGAGCGAAGTGTGGGATATCAGCGAGCGTCAGGTCATGAAACTCCCAAATGGTCAGAAAATTGTAGGGGCTAATCTTCCCCTTTTCGTTCACCAATTTCCTCAT
>Ga0207122_1009_pt1 | contig 32379 bp, 30 predicted proteins | sample Alteio_BWMinHeat_38_FD_153504 | JGI IMG/M metagenome (GOLD analysis project Ga0207122, IMG submission 153504) | Enriched cells from forest soil in Barre Woods Harvard Forest LTER site, Petersham, Massachusetts, United States -... | ecosystem: Environmental > Terrestrial > Soil > Temperate forest >... | reverse complement strand
GAAACGCAATTGGCGGCGATAGGCAAGAACGCCAGCAGCCAAGCATAAGAGCACAAGTAAAAAAGGTGACAACATGATAGGAATCCTTTTATTGGAAATTATTAGATGTAGGGAGGTCTGAAACCCAGTCCACGATTAAGCGTGATACCTGGTGTTTAGCGTGAGTGAGTAGCGTGTAGTGGTCAAAGCCTGAAAGGACATGTAAATGACTATTCGGCATCATTTGATGATAGCGTTGGCCAAATTCGGGAGGGGTTTGATCATCAAGCTCTCCATAAATAAGGAGTGTTGGTGTTATTAAACCATCGGCAATTGTGCTTAGATCTTCACTGACTACTTTATTCAAAATAGGACGAAGTGGACCTGCTGCAAGATAATCAGCGCTTCCATAGCGTTTACGCACCCAATCTGCGCACTGTGTGGGTAAGAATTTATCCAGGCGTTTGCCGAAGGTCAATGCATTTCGAATGGCGCTGCGTCGTAAGCGTTTAGGAAAGCTTAAATGGCGTTTGAGTCCTGCACCACCTATAAAAATCATGGCTGAGATAGTATTAGGATACCGTGCAACATAACGCAGACTGACTCGGCAACCAAAGGAGTGCCCAATAAAGATGATGCGCTGATACTGTGGTGCGATAGACTGAATTAATGGATGGAGATGTTCAGCGTACTCATCCGTGCCCCAGGCAGAAGGAGGCAGCCCTGAATGGCCAAAACCAGGGAAGTCAACGAGCAGGTGGTCGCCCAGGTCTTCACATTGTTGGAGCAATGAAGTAAATGATTGGTGTGATTGTCCCCATCCATGTAGCCATACGCAAAGCGTATTTCCTTTATGATGGCCCGAGTAGATACTCCACAAACCATAGGGTAAGGATTCTAAGGGTTGGGGCGAGGATGGTGGCGCGACGCGCATTAACCAGTCCATGCTGGCAATTATCCTAAGCAAACGCAGAACCTCAGAATTATACCGATTTAATGCTATGTGATGTGTGGTATATGCAATTTCGTGTGGATTATAGCGATGAGGGATGTATAGCGAAATGGGATACCCTGGCAAAATAATTCTATACGTTTGATGCTTTGATCTGTATATGGTTTAGGGCCAGGGTATCTTTGTTAGGTCGGTGCAATTATAGGGTGTTCGGATAAATCAATTGCCTTTCGTAGCCTTATTATTTAATAGCTGCCGCTGCAGCCAGTATGACCTCTGCTACTTCTTCAGGTTTGCTGATAAAAGGGACATGACTGGCATTCACAGACGAGGTTTTAGCATTGATTTTTTTGGCCATTTGGCGCTGTAAAGAAGGCTCAATCATTTTGTCTTGTGAAGCGACTAAATACCAGCTTGGCTTAGCTTTCCAGGCTGCTTTATGAACCTTCTCGTCGAAAGATTTAGCTAGGATAGGGCCTTGTGTGGCCGCCATAACTTGTGTCTGTGCGGGCGATAGATCGGGGGCAAAGTACTCGGCTATGACTTGAGGTGGTAAGGATACATAGCCTCCTGAATCTGCTATTAAGGAGGATACCCAAGGGGCTTTCGGAAGATTTTTTGTAAGATCCGTAACAGATTCGCCTTCATTAGGGGCAAACGCTGCAACATAGACCAGTGATTTTACTTTGTCGTTATCGCCGGCTTCAGTAATGACAACACCTCCCCAGGAGTGTCCTACTAGAACAACAGACCCCTTTTGAGCATTAATCGCACGAGTTGTGGCGTCCACATCATTAGCTAGTGAGCTTAAAGGATTTTGTACAGTGACAACATGGAGTCCTTTTGCTTGTAAGAGTGGCACAACCTTATCCCAGCCTGATCCATCAGCAAATGCACCATGAACAATGACAACGGATTTTTCAGTGTTATTGTCTTTTGCGCTCGCTAAGCTTGTGAAGGCTGTAGTGAAAATTGCTGTAGCAAGGGCGATTTTAGTGAACGTTGATTTCATAATAGTTCTCCTTAATGTGCGATGAGAGTTATGGGCAGCAAAAGTTTCAGAACTCATTTCACTGCCATAATCTGTAACTCATTGGGTTGCTGATAATTTAGGCAAGTATTAATTTGACATCAATATTGTTACGAGTTGCATTGGAATAGGGGCAAACAATATGAGCTTTTTGAATCAATGCCTCAGCAGTTTCTTGAGCTAAACCTGGTAAAGAGATTTTTAATTCCACTTCTATTCCAAAACCATTTGGGATAGGACCAATGCCTACACTACCTTCAACAGAAACATCAGCGGGGATCGCAATTTTATCGCGGGCACCAACGAATTTCATTGCACCTAGGAAGCATGCAGAATAACCCGCCGCAAATAATTGCTCAGGATTTGTTCCTAAATCGCCAGCACCACCTAGCTCGCGCGGAGTTGTGAGCTTCACATCTAAAATGTTATCAGAAGAGACCGCACGGCCATCACGACCACCTGTTGCTTGTGCATGTGCGCGGTAAAGTACTTTTTCGATTGACATAGTTGTATTCCTATAAGAGTGACATGGAAATGAAGGTGTTGTGTTAAGCACGCTACATCTGTTGTTAATATAGCGCACTATTTAATAGTGAGCAACTTATTTATGGGGAAAAGTGTGGGTTTTGGGTTGGCATTAAAGATTTTCAAATCAGGAGCATACTGTTGCGCGTATCGGCGAAGCGTGCCATGAATAGGCTTGTTTATTTTAAGTTATTGAAATGATTATTTGGGGCTGTGGAAAGCCATTAGCGATTAAGAAATGTCATCTTCCATCAGATTTTTACGTAGCTTTATGATTTGCTCGTGAAGTGAAACGAGTTCTTCCGCCGGACACTTAGTTGCGCAAAAAACAGATAAGGGGATTTTTTTTGCTTTTTCTTTAAGATGTTTACCATGTTCTGTGAGCGTGATAATGATATGGCGTTCATCATCAGCAGCGCGAGTGCGTGTTAGTAAGCCAGTGGCTTCCATCCGTTTTAAGAGGGGCGTTAAGGTAGCCGAATCCAGGAATAAGCGCTCACCAATTTGCGAGAGCGTTAGCCCATCATGCTCCCATAGCACCATCATGACTAAGTATTGAGGGTAAGTGATATCTAATTGTTTGAGAAGTTTGCGATAGAGCTTGCTCATGGCAAGAGAGGTTGAATATAAACCAAAACAGAGCTGTTGATTTAATAGCAAAGAGGGCTGAATGGATGAGTTATCTTCCTCTACAGATGAACAGGAGGAGGGGGTATGCTGCTGAGTCATATAGGGGCTTTCTGATTCATGTTTGCTGACCAATACACTATTTAACACTCATTTTCAGAGTATTCTTTAAGGGCATGATTGAAAGCAAGCGAGAGAATACTATTATAGGCTAAGGGTAAGGATTTCTTCATAAATCCGTAAGGTTCGTTTGAGACCCGTGCCATGTTCAGTACGGTGCAGCGCAGCGCTAAAGCGACTGAGGATCTATATCAATTCTCCAGCGAACCGCGCGATCATTTTTCTTGGCGTATAAATGGTGTTCGATATGTCGTAGTGCGGCGTGTAATGAAGAGCGATGCTCAGATTGCAGCAAACAATAATAACGATGCCAACCCGCGCGTTTTTCCATAAGCGCAGGCATAGGGGGAGTGATAGTTACTTCCTGTGTGGTATCCAGGAAAATAGCGTGCGTATTCTTATACAAATGGTGTATCCATTCACGAACGACTTCAGGGCGACGGCTTTCTGCCCAAACTAAAGCCCAGAAACTGAAGGGGGGTAACTTAGCGTTTTGCCGTTCAGTCATCCACTCCTGGGCGGCGGAGGTGTAGTCGTGTTGGAGAAGACTACGAAACAAAGGATGTTCTGGATAGTCTGTTTCTATCAGGACTTCACCAGCGTCTTTGGCACGCCCCGCACGTCCTGCAACTTGTATGATCTGAGCAAAGAGATGTTCAGGAGCGCGATAGTCTGCACTGTATAGCGCATCATCTGTACCTAAAATACCCACAAGCGTGAGGCGAGGGAAGTGGTGACCTTTAGCCAGCATTTGTGTGCCGATTAAGATGTCGACATTTCCCGTGGAAATGGCTTCTAAGGCTTCTTCCCAAGACTTCTTTTTACTCATGCTGTCTTGATCCACTCTCAGGAAGCGAGCCTCAGGAAAGCGTAGTTTGAGAGCTTCTTCGAGACGTTGCGTGCCGAGTCCCATCGGAAAAATATCGGGATGCCCGCAGCCAGGGCAGGTTTTGGGAGTCTGTTGTTGTATGCCGCAATGATGGCAGCGTATGCGTCGATCTTCTTTGTGCCAGACCATTCGTGCTGAGCATTGCCTACACTCTGAAGACCAGCCACAGGTTACACAATGAAGTACTGGCGCATAGCCTCTGCGATTTAGAAAAAGTAAGGTTTGTTCATTGCGATCAAGGCGTTTTTGAATGGCTTGATCCAAGATATCTGACCAGGGGTAAGCAGACTCTTTTGAAGGCGGAGGAATAAGTTGTAAGGTGGGGAGCGTGGCACCTGCAATCGCGCGTTGTTGCAGGCTATGGTAAGTATACAGCCCGCGTTGTGTAGCATTTACATAGCTTTCAAGCGAAGGAGTCGCGCTACCGAGCACAATGGGGCAATTGTGGAGTTTTGCCCGCCAGACAGCGACATCTCTAGCGTGATAACGAACATTATCCTGTTGCGAGAAAGAGGCATCATGCTCTTCATCAATAATAATCAAACCTAGGCGTGGTAGAGGAGTAAAGATGGCCAGGCGTGTGCCAATGATAAGATCGGCTTCGCCCCGAACAGCCTGTTGCCAAGCCTTAAAGCGTTGGGCTGGTGTTAAATGACTATGAAGCGCAACCAGGCGATCTGCCCAAGCGGGGGCCAGATGTTGGATGAGTTGAGGGGTCAGCTTAATTTCTGGCACCAGCCATAGTACTTGTTTTCCTTGCTCGAGAATATGATGAGCAAGATGCCGATAGATTTCTGTTTTGCCACTTCCGGTAATACCATGGATAAGATGTGCTTTGAAGCTGAAAGATTCAGTGGTGTGTTGTTTAGGAAAAATGCAGTCAATGATTCGTTGCTGATCAGCGGTCAGTGTAATATCTGGCGGTGTTGGCATCGGTGTGGGCAAATGATTACGCCGAGCGCGAGGGGGTTTTTCAAAGTATCGTAAGGCATCGGGTGGGAAAGCCAGATGGGCTATACGCCCTAAGGGCTGATGATAGTACCGGCTGATCTGCTCAATAAAATGTCGTTCGATATCTGACAATTTGATATCCGGCCATACAGACGTAATGGTTTTGAGTGATTCAATAGGTAGTGATGTGGAGGATTCTGACCATACAATGCCCAATGTTTGATGATGCCGAACAGATACAGATACAGGTGTACCTATTTCGAGTGGGGTGGGGCTTAGATAGTCAAGTAGTCCATCAGGCTCAGTGGGTAGCCGTAAAGGAACAGCGACACGATAGCGGTAAATCGCTGCTCTCCTAGGCGTAGTGTAACAACACTTTTTTGCTTTACTGAAAGGGTGACAGCGCAAGGATGGCGTGCAACCCTCTTGGATGAGAAACAGGCATCATATCTTCTAATACATGCAAGAGTATTTTGAGCACGATAATGAGTACCCAAGGGGAGAAATCCAAGCCTTGAAAAGTAGGAAGAAGTCGCTGTAACGGTAGTAGCCATGGTCGAATAGCTTGTTCAAGCCAGGCGATAGGTAGATGAGATGTCCAACTGATGATGACATGAAGCAAAATCATCCAAAGTACCATACTGACCAGAGCGTGAATGAGGCCAAACAGTGCATTGGGGAGGCTAGCAAACCATTCAATAGGAGACCAAAAGTAACCTGTAAAGGTGCCTCGCTCTATTCCAAACATTAAGCCGTGCCATAGCCAATAGAATGCAAGCGCTATAACAATGGCTGTCCAATCAAGGCCAAACCAGTTCCAATGATGTGGGATGAATTTCCGAAGGGGCTGCAAAATTGGCGTGGTTAACTTTAAAATCCAATCGCCGAGTGGATGATAAAAGGAAACATGGGTGTATTGAAAGTACACACGAAGAATGAGCATACAAACAAAAGCACTGGCACCCCAATCGAGTAGCTCCATTAAGATCGACATACCGTGGCCTATAGGTTCAGGGGATTGAACATGGATCTGGATAACCTGCTCAGTAGTGGGCAGGGGCGTAGGTGATCCAGAACGGTATTTAGGTGGCTCGACTGAAGTCATCGCCTATTTGCCGTGCGCGATGGGCTGCTTTTAAAATAGCAGCTTGGATATGTTCGCTCACTTGAGCAGAGTCAAGTGTACGAATGCCTGCTTCTGTGGTGCCTCCTGGCGAAGTCACACGGGCACGAAGTAGGCCTGGGGCTTCATCGCTGTGTTGAGCGAGTGCGATAGCGCCTGCAAATGTTCCTTTAACCAGATCATCCACAACGTTGGCGGGTAACTCTAATTCACGAGCAGCCTCAAGGAAAGCTTCCATCATATAGAAAACAAAGCCAGGCCCACTGCCGCTTAACGCTGTTACACCATCAAGCTGAGATTCAGTATCACACCATATAACACGCCCAACTGCACGGAAAAGACTTTCGGTCGCCTGGCGAACAGCGAGTGGCACATTGGGAGTGGCATAGAGCCCTGTGATGCCGGCTTGTACAAGAGCCGGCGTATTTGGCATGGCGCGAATCCATAAAGGATGATCAGATAGGTGTGCTTGTAAGGTTTCTAAGCGAACGCCAGCCATGACAGAAATCACGGGTAGATCTGCCCTTGGCTTAGGAAGTTGTAATAATGCGGTGAGGGCCATCTGGGGTTTAACAGCAAGTACCCAGAAATCAGCTTCATTAAGCGGGGCGTCGCTTGCTTGGGCTACAGCATGAACTTTATGGTGGTCTATGAGCCAGCGACGCTGGTCTTCTCTAGGCTCAATAACCCACGCATCATTAATAAGCGACTTTTTCTTCCATCCGCCCAATAAGGCAGACGCCATATTCCCACCACCAATTAATACAACTTTTTTCATGGATTACTTTCCTTTATCAGATGTGGCTGGAGCCGCCGCTGGTGTAACAGCAGGCGAGCGTGGCACCACAGGCAATCCTTTAAGCTGATTGAGTGCTTGTTTTAATTGATAATCATCTGCGCCACCGTACTCTAAAGGCTTTTTGCGGGGCAGCAAATCAGTTTCTTTAGAGGGTTTATCTTGATCAGATATTGCTGCTTTTATGTCTGTGTCTGGTTTTTCAGACACTTCATTGTCGCCTTCTACTTTGTTTTCCAAGTGGTGTAGAAGGTCAGCTTCTTTCAAGCGTGCTGGTGTACCTGTACCATCCATCGTTTCTTGTTCAATGATGGTGTCGGGCACAATACCTTTAGCCTGAATCGAGCGGCCATTGGGGGTAAAGTAGCGTGCAGTGGTTAATTTAATGGCAGTATTGCTGTTGCTCAACGGAATAATCGTTTGAACAGAGGCTTTACCGAATGTAGGCGTACCAAAGACCTTAGCACGCTTGTGATCTTGCAAAGCGCCCGAAACAATTTCAGAGGCGGATGCTGAACCACCATTGACCAACACTACAATCGGAGTTGAGTGGAAGGCCGTTCCAAGCTTGCGGATGGGGTCATCATTATGTGAATTCGCATAAAACTCAGGGCGTGCGAAAAGGCGCATTTTGGAATTTGCCAACCGGCCATCTGTATACACCACTAAGCTATCTTTAGGCAGAAACGCAGCTGAAACACCTACGGCAGCATTGAGAAGACCACCAGGATCATCCCGCAAATCAATCACTAAACCTTTAAGAGGCGTTTTAGTATTAAATTCGCTGAGCTTTTTAGAGAGCAGATCCAGTGTATTTTCTTGGAACTGGCTGATGCGCACCCAGGCATAACCCGGCTCAAGCATTTTGCCTTTAACGCTTTGAACATGAATGATGGCACGTTCAAGTTTGAACGTTAGGGGCTGATTTTCACCCTTGCGATAAACGGTAAGCGTAACTTTAGTGTTGGGTTCACCGCGCATGAGTTTAACAGCGTCGTTAAGAGATAAGCCTCTTACCGCTTTACCATCTACTTTAGTAATGAAGTCGCCACTGCGAATGCCTGCATGGAAGGCGGGAGTATCTTCAATGGGAGCAATAACTTTTACCAAGCCGTCTTCCGCTGAAACCTCTATACCCAAGCCACCAAACTGGCCTTGTGTAGAAACTTGTAATTCTTTGAAGCCTTCCTCATCCAGAAACATGGAGTGGGGGTCTAAGCCCGATACCATGCCTTGAATGGCTTCACGCATCAATTTTTTATCATTGACCGGTTCAACGTAGTCTTGTTTGATACGGCTGAAGACATCAGCGAAGATACGAAGCTCATCGTAAGGGAGATTAACAGCACCACCTTTATTAGCATCGGCGGAAAAAGTGATGGACAACAAGATGCCAGATAGAGCACCTATGCCTACCAAGCCTGCGTTCTTCACGGACTGACGCATAACACGCCTCCAAGGGGACAGAATGGAATTATTATACACACGCCAAAGCCTCCATATGTTATGAAAAACAGCTATACCTGTAAGGGTTATGGAGTATTTGGCGTAAAATCGCCACAAAAACAGATGTGAATGTTAAAGATTAATTTTTTTATAGCTGGTTTGTTAACTTTGGAAGAGGTTATGAGGTCGTTTGATGTGGTGGTTGTGGGGGCAGGCGCGGCAGGGATGATGTGTGCTGCAGTGGCAGGCCAGCGAGGTCGGCGTGTGTTATTGATCGATCATTCTGAAAAGTTGGCAGAGAAAATTCGAATTTCGGGTGGAGGGCGCTGCAATTTTACAAATCAGCATGTAACGCCTGCGCAATTTTTTTCGGCTAATCCTGCTTTTTGTCGCTCAGCTTTATCGCAGTATAGCTCCAAGGACTTTATTGATCTGGTGAAGCGTTACCGGATTTCTTTCCATGAAAAGCACAAAGGGCAGTTATTTTGCGATGAATCAAGCCAGGATATTATTGAGCTTCTGCGCCAGGAGTGTGGAGTCGGGAACGTTGAATGGCGTAGACCTTGCCAAGTTCATAAGGTGCGCCGTGAGGCGAGTGATACCGGAACAGAGTTTGTATTAGAGCTAGATGGTGGAACGGTTAAAACATCTAAGCTGGTGATTGCAACAGGTGGTTTAGCCATTCCGCAAATCGGCTCAACAGATTGGGGCTTACGTTTGGCCAGAGAATGGGGTATTGGAATCATCGAACCACGCCCTGCGTTGGTGCCTTTAACCTTTGATGCAGAACTGTGGGCACCTTTTACGCGTTTGGCAGGGCTTGCGCTTGAAGTGAATGTTCAATGCAAAAATGGTAAAGAGCGGGGGGACTTTCGCGAAGATTTATTGTTTACACATCGAGGTTTGAGTGGGCCGGCGATTTTACAGATTTCCACGGTATGGAAGCATGGGGAGTCGATTGTGCTGAATCTTGTTCCAGAGACTAAATTGGAATCTGTCTTATTAGAGGAAAAAAAACAATCGAAACAAAAATGTTCTACGGTGCTTTCCCAGTGGTTGCCTCGTCGGCTTGCGCAGGAATGGTCTGAGAGTATTGGTGAAGGCGATATTGGAGAGCGCCGAATTGCAGAGGTTTCTGATAAAACACTACGAAAATTGGCTCAATATTTGAATGCATGGGTGTTAACGCCTAAAGGGTCAGAGGGGTATAAAAAAGCAGAAGTGATGCGTGGTGGAGTGGATACTGCGGCACTTCATCAGCAATCTATGGAAGCCAAAGCCATTCCTGGGTTGTATTTTATTGGTGAAGTGGTGGATGTTACGGGTTGGCTGGGCGGTTACAACTTTCAATGGGCGTGGTCATCTGGCGTAGCGGCTGGGCGAGCGCTATAAAATTTTTTCTCTGTTGCTTATGTTTTTGTATAAAGAAAAAGCTTATTTATAAACAAAATACTTATGCGTAATAGTGTGCAATTCTTTGCCGCTACCTAGGTTGAAACCGGCTTGACAGGCCGCTAATGGCATTCATAACACAGTAGCGAGTCCCTTGTTTTCAGGGGGCTGTTGGCTCTGAGAACTGGGTATCCGATAGTGATTGAGGTGATCAGGAGGTGCCAAAATGTCTAGCTATGATAGTCTTATTTATAATTACGAAAGTGGAACTGGATCTTACTCCAATACTGGATCTGGTTTTTCTGGTGTTGGGGGGTCTGGGGAAGGTGAAGGGTTTTTGGGGCGTGCGGATGGTGTTTTTGGTGGGGTAAGTGGATTAGGTGGCCTTATGTCTGAAGGCTTTTCTAAGATTACAAGTTTAAGTCGTAACGTATTTGAAGAAGGCCTTTCTTCAGAAATGCAGAGGTCAGTTACAGGTAGTTTGGAATATCCATCTGCGCCTAGTAGTCCTGCACCTAGTTTTTTTCCTATGGGGTTATTTGATCGTTTATCTTCCAGTTCAAGTTATGAAGCAGCTACATCGCCCGCGCCTGAGTTTCGTTATAGTGATTCTAATTCAGATTTTTAATTAGATATGAAGCAAGATTTGGGTTAAGAACCACAAAATTTTTTATAGGTTCAAAAATTTTCTTTGAAGTTACCTTGCTCAATATTTAAGCAAATTCTAGTAAGCGGTATCGCTCAAACGATACCGCACGTTTTTTCTAAGCAGTTCCCATAGCTATCAGTAAATAGATCTAATGCTCTAACCGGCATCCACACGTTAAAATAGGGTAGCTGCCTAGGAAATCTGATGTATTTCTTGAGTTTTAGAACAGTACTTCAGCGAGCGGCAGTTAAAATTCAGGAAATAAGTCAAATCTCCCACAAAAGTTACACAATACGTTGAAATTAAGAAAAGAGAACGGATATGGTGTCTAAGGCGATGCCCAAAAAGAGCATTGGCAAAGCTGTAAAAGAAGTTGGAATGCCTGCAAAAGATCGTGAGACGTTTTTCCAACTGCTCTCAGAGCATATGCCTGAACCTAAAACGGAATTGCAGTATACAAATTCCTTTGAGTTGCTTGTAGCTGTTGTATTGTCTGCTCAAGCTACGGATAAAGGCGTGAATAAAGCTACAGAAAAATTATTTCCAGTAGCTAATACGCCAGCGCAGATAGTGGCTTTGGGTGAAGAAAAGCTATTGGACTATTTAAAGACGCTCAATTATTTTCGCAATAAAACCAAGCATATTATAGGTTTGAGCCAGGCTTTGATTGAGCGGCATGATGGAGAAGTTCCTCAAGACCGTGAAGCCCTTGAAGCTTTGCCCGGTGTTGGGCGAAAAACCGCTAACGTCGTTTTAAATGTCGCATTTCATCAACCGACAATGGCGGTAGATACGCATATTTTCCGTGTATCGAATCGCACTGGATTAGCGCCAGGAAAAACAGTTCGGGCGGTTGAAGATGGTTTAATGGAGCGAGTTCCTGAAGCGTATTTGTACCATGCACACCATTGGCTTGTGCTGCATGGCCGCTACGTATGCCAAGCGCGTTCACCGCGCTGTGGCTCGTGTGTGGTTTACGATGTTTGCCAGTTTCCTGAAAAAAGCAGTGAGCCTGGGGAGAAAAAATCGAATGCTATTTAATCCAAGCGTAAATGAAGTTCGCCAGTTTTTTGTAACGGCGTGGGATAAACACCAAAAAGCAGAAGTCATGACACCGCTTGAAGTGATTGTTGCCCAGATTGTTCAACTGCATCCTGAATATCAAGCCTGGCTTCAAGGTGAGGATGCATTGGATCGCAAGGCTCTTGAAGGGATGCAGCCTCCCTTTTTACATCTCTCACTGCACTTGGCGTTGCAGGAGCAGTTATCAATTGATCATCCACCAGGGATTCGTGCCTGTTGGGAGCGGTTATGCAAAACGCGTGATGAGCATGATGCGCAGCATCTTATGATGGGGTGCTTGGGGGAGATGGTTGAGACGGCGCAGAGGACGGGGGCTTGGCCTGATACGGGGACGTATTTGGAGTCTTTGCGGCGGTTGGGGTGAGTTTTGCCAGTTTATTAGTATTTTAACCTACGGTAATTCTAACGAGTTTACCTGTAAGACTCAGCATATCCACCAAAGTGTCTAACGTGAATCGAGAAGATTTTTTGTTCACGATGTCGGATACACGAGGGCGAGATACATGAAGGATCTCAGCGGCCTGAGCTTGTTTAAGGTGGTTTTCTTCGATCCAACGAGTGATCTCAGACATCAATTGTTCTTTTAATTCACGGCTAGCCGTAATTTGTTGTTTCAACTGCTCATGGCAATGTTTTGCCTCAGCAGGGTCGAGACCAAGATCAAGGAATATGTTTGAACCTGCCTCGGTTGTGTGACGGATTTCAGTGTCAAAAGCTTTCTTGTTCATTTTGTTTCCTTCCTTTGGCGTATAACGGCCATATATCTAGCGGATGCAAGGTCTTTATCGTGTTTAGAGGTAGCCTGAGTTTTCTTCTGGAAGCAGTGCAAAACGTAAACAGCCTCTTGAAATTTGGCGACATAAAATACGCAAAATATGCCATCGATATCTTTGACACGTATTTCTTTAACACCGGGGCCAATATCATCAAAAGGCTTCCAGTCATGAGGTTCAAGGCCATTTTGTATACGTCCCAGTTGAAAACCGGACTCTTTTCGTGCGCTGAGCGGGAATTTCATAATGTCGTTATAAGAAGAACCCACCCATTGAATCCGTTTTTCTTCATCCATGCTTTCTCCTTCTGTATAAAATTTTATACATCAACTTGCTAGAGAAGGCAAGGTTATAATCTGCTATAAGTGCCGGAAAACAGAGATAGCTAAAGTGGGCAAAAAATCTGCCAAGAAGAGGTGAACTATGGCACTGACACAGGATTTTAAAGAAACAGTAGTGGCACGGGTACAACATGACCCTGATTTTGCAATGGCACTTTTTGATGAGGCGGCAACGCTTTTTTTAAATGGCGAAGCGGAAACATCAAAGCGGATTTTACGTGATCTGATTAATGCCACTATTGGTTTTGAGCAACTTGCGCAAGTGGTGGATAAGCCAAGCAAGAGTGTACATCGCATGCTTTCTCCTTCTGGTAACCCAACCATGAGCAATCTTGCGGCTATTTTCAGAGTCATCAAAAATAGTTTGAAGGTGGAAATAGAAGCGCATACCGTTCGGGTAAATCCGGCTTGAAGGTAATTGATTTTAATAGGGTGCTACAGCTCAAAATATGGCGTAGGGCGCAATAACCAACGGGCATTGCGCCGTATTTGAAAGTATCATCAATAGCATATGGTGTATTGCTGGTAAACAAAATTCATTATTTTATGACTAATGGTATAGTTCAATGCGGCGCAATGCCCGTTGGTTATTGCGCCCTACGAGCTGTATGACCGAGGAATCCTATGTGAGGTTTTGTAGAGGTGTTGGAGGTTCCTACGTTTATCCTAACCTATCTTTGCTTAGCCAGCCTTCTCTACCGCCCTAAATATTTACCGGGTTAATAACGTGGTAAAAGGTCAAATAAATGTATATTTGTAATTATTGTAATATAGAGCATGAAGATGATACGAAAAGTGAAGAGCATATAATTCCTAAAAGCCTTTTAAATAAAACCTTTGTATTGAAAAATGTTTGTAAAAGAACTAATAACTTAATTGCTCACGCCGTTGAGAAAAAAATACTTGAATCTGACTTGGTAAGAGAAATACTATTGAGAATAGAGCCACATAGAAAAGATGTTTTTGTTGGAAAAATCGTAACGGAAACCGGGGAGAAGCATGATCGATGGATAAATAATAAAGGTCAGCAAATTCTAGCAGACCGCCCTAGATATGAGAGAAAATCATCCATAACTATTTCTGTCAAAAAGAGAACAGGAGAATTAATTGATTTTGATCTTAAACTACCATTTGATATGATCACTGGTGGCTATGCATCTAATAATTTTTGGGACAAAACAGACCCTGCTAAAAAAGCAAAAGAGAGCGTAAAGCAACTACAAGATTACTTAGATAAATGTTTAAAAACCCCAGAAACAAACCAAGAATTGAAAGCATTTCTTGAGGAAAATAATGCTGAACTTAGGGAAAAGGAGATTGTTCTCATAGAAGAAAAGCTTCTTGCGCAAGAAAAACTCTTTGATAATCTAGAAATAAATCTAAAACAAGATCAAGAAATATGGGCTATGTTTTTTTTAAAAATTGCATGGACATATTCTTGTCGGCAACTTGGAAGAGAAGCTCTTAAAAACAATTTATCAGAATCCATACTAAATTTTTTTTCAAAAAACTATCTTTTAATTAATGGAGACTTAAATACAACTCCCTTAAAAAAAATACTAAGAGGACCTACTACAATTAAGAATGAAAATTATTATTTCTGGGAATACTCAATAGAGAAAACACAAGATTTTTTTGAAAAATTTCCAGAGTCACTAAAAGCAGAATTTAAACCTGTTCTTGAGGCAAGAATTCGTGGCTTTGAAATTTCAAAAAGTCTTATGTTTTATGGAATAAAAAAAGATTTTTCTAATATTAATTGTTTAGATAAAACATTAAGAAAACATCGCATAAAATTCATAGCTATGGATATAAGCTACCCTAATGAAGATTCCTCTAATCAAAAAAAACAAGCAACTGGCTGCGAAATTGAGTTATTTGGCGGAATTATCTATGCTCAAATACTTATATCAGAAAGTGTTATTCATACGGAAGAACTTTCTATAGAAATTTGTTTCTAGGTATTCAACTAGTAGGATATGGCTACTTTAGATGATCTAACGGTTTATGCAGTACCACGCGATACTGAGTTTAAAACATTACTAGATACTATATGGGCCAAGGTAAGAGATTAATATATTCACTCTGGCCTTTTCCAATAGGTAAAAAAGGCCAGAGCTTATATCCAGCTAGATATTATTAAAGAACCGCCTGCTGCTGCGTCATCAACAACCGATTAACCGTATTAACAAATGCCGCTGGATCTTCAAGTTGCCCACCCTCAGCCAACAACGCCTGATCATAAAGAAGCGGCAACCAAGTTTGTGCATCTGCTTCACCCGATTGCAAACGCTTAACAAAAGGATGTTGAGGGTTAAGTTCCAGAATAGGCTGGCTATCTGGCACTTGCTGACCCGCTGCCTTGAGAATTCTTTGCAGATGGCCAGAGAGTGCGTTTTCATCACCAATCAAACAAGCTGGTGCATCGGTAAGGCGTGAGGATAAACGTACTTCTTTAACACGGTCTTTCAATACATCCTTGGCTTGTTCCAACAGCGATTTAAAGCTATCGCTCACTTCGGATTGTGCTTTTTTCTCTTCTTCATCAAGGAATGGATCGAGTTTCAAATCACCCTTGGCAACAGAAGCCAATTTCTTACCTTCAAACTCAGTTAAATGAGCAACCACCCATTCATCCACGCGATCAGCCAGCAACAATACTTCCAAGCCTTTTTTGCGGAAGATCTGGAGGTGAGGGCTGTTTTTAGCGGAGTTAAAGTTATCGGCAGTAATGTAGTAAATAGCCTCTTGGCCTTCTTTCATTCGGCCTACGTAATCCGCAAAGGATACGGTGGCTTCTGGAGAGTCTGTTGAGGTTGAGCTGAAGCGCAGGAGCTTAGCCAGGCGTTCTTTGTTGGAATGATCTTCACCCAAACCTTCTTTGAAGCAGGGGCCAAAATTCTGCCAAAATGTGGCATATTTTTCAGGCTGGTTTTGAGCCAAGTCTTCAAGCAAAGAAAGCACTTTATGGGTACAGCCTTTGCGAATGGCTTCAACGTCTTTCGATTCTTGCAGGATTTCGCGGGATACGTTAAGTGGCAGATCGTTTGAATCCACCACGCCGCGTACATAACGCAGGTAGCCAGGAAGAAGCTGATCCGCATTGTCCATAATGAATACGCGACGCACGTACAGTTTGAGCCCATGCTGATGATTACGATCCCACAAATCAAAAGGCGCACGGCTGGGGATATACAGCAGTTGGGTGTATTCTTTGCTGCCTTCTACACGAGCATGAACGTGGGCGAGAGGCTCATCAAAGTCATGGCTAATCTGTTTGTAAAAATCGTTGTATTGTTCTTCGGTGATTTCGGATTTTGAGAGTAACCATAAGGCGGTAGCTTGGTTAACCGTATCCCATTCTTCCGTTGCGATGTATTCTTTCTTTTCATCGTTCCATTCTTGCTTCAGCAGTTGAATGGGCCATTGAATATGATCGGAGTATTGCTTGATTAAGCGCTCAACTGTCCAGCGTTGAGCGAATTCATAAGCATCGTCTTTGAGTTTAAGGGTGATGCGGGTGCCGCGTTCAGCACGCTCAATGTTTTCAAGGGTGTATTCGCCTTCACCTTGAGATGTCCAGCGAACAGCAGTATTGCTGGCTTCACCTGCTTTGCGTGTTTCTACGGTGACTTCGCTAGAAACGATGAAGGCTGAGTAGAAGCCCACACCAAATTGCCCGATCAGTTGAGTATCTTGGGCTTTGTCACCTGTTAAGCGAGAAATAAACTCGCGGGTACCTGAGCGTGCAATGGTACCGAGGTTTTCGATGACTTCCGTGCGTGTCATCCCAATCCCGTTGTCTTCAAGTGTCAGGGTGTGTTCTTTGTCATCGAGGGAGAGTCGTACGCGAAGCTCTGGGGCGTCTTCGTAGAGTCCAGGGGTATCTAGCGCCAAGAAACGTAGTTTATCCAAAGCATCTGATGCATTAGAAATCAACTCACGCAAGAACACTTCGCGGTGGCTATACAGCGAGTGAATCATGATGTGCAAAAGTTGTTTAACTTCGGTCTGAAAGCCGTGGGTTTCCGTACTCATACGTGCTCCATTGAATCAAAGATTGAAATAAGAAATGTCAAAGACATAAGTGAAGAAAAGATGGGGGTAAGATAGCAAAAAACAAGGGTTTTTGGAGATATTCGTATGATATGCAACCTTCTATTTTTTCCTGTGCTAATCTTGAGCCTGAAATTATGTTAGAAGGAATGAGCTGCGCCGTATGTTTTTTTAATGAGCCTCCGGAATGACTTGTTGCTTGGTGTACATCGGTGCTGTTATTTCAACTATCGCCCCTCTTTTCCTTGTATATTAAAAACGAAGTTTTTAATATACAAGGATGATGCCTCGTCGTTTATATCCTATCAGTCAAAAGGCTTGGAATGTTGCATTAATCGGTAGGCAAAATCGGCAAGACAGCTCTTGCTCGGTCGAGTTCAATCTAGGCTCTTTAAGGCACTCATCGACTTACGCAAATAAACTGACCTTCAATTGGGCAACCCGACTCTTTTCTGATCGTAACATCCTGTATCGTTATAATTTTGAAGCCAGTATAGTTCAGCAATTTAATCAGGTAGTCTGGGTGATGGCTGTATCTACCGCTGATATTTAATTTATAAGTAGATTCATAAGCGTCGCCTAGGAGCTTTTCTGTGCTGAAGATAAATAGGCCGCCTGTTTTTAGTTTTTGATAAATCAGCGAAAAAACACTATCTAGACGACCCAGATATATCAATGTATCCATACACGTAATCAGATCGTACTGGTCGTGAGAAGCGCGTAAAAAGTCTGTGATATCGGATTTATGTAATTGATGATAAACATTCTTAAGAGCGGCCCGATCTAGCATGTTTTGACTCAAATCAACACCTATCAGCACACCAGCATAGGGCGCTAAGACATTTCCCACTAAGCCGGTACCACAGCCAAGGTCTAGCATGGTCGGGTTTTCGGCAGGACGATCAAGTGTGGCAAGATAATTGCGCACCAATTCAGGGCCACCGTAGGCTAGTCTGTTTAGGATATTTTCGAAAGTAGGGGCAAAGCTATCAAACGTGAGTTCGATATATTGCTTGCTACATTGTTCCGGGACCTGCTGTCCCCGATAGGCTGCCATCAAGTGCATCGCTACCGGATTATCCGGTTCCTCTGCTAACCAATCTTCAAAGAGGGTGATGGCATTGTCTACTTTGCCCAGTTCGTAATATGCTTGGCCCAAAACAATTTTCGACGTGCAGTTTGAGGGTGCGGCAATGATTCCGCAGTGATTAAAACACCGTGCTTCAGAAAAGCGGCCTAGCTTGAGGCATAACGCCGATAGTAAATAAAATGCGTCTGAGCAATTGGGATCAATATTTGAAGCTACTGTGTAACAGTGTTCAGCTCGTGCCCATTCTTGGTTCATTTCAAGAGCTGCGCCTAGATTTGTCCAGTAAAAATACTTATTGGAATCCAGTGCAATAGCTTTGGAAAATGCGTCAATGGCAGGTACAGCAAAGCCTTGTTTGAAGAGTACAATGCCAAGGTTGAAATGCCACTCGGCATGACGATTATCCAGCGCAATGGCGGCTGTTAACTGTTCAAATGCCTCTGCTAATCGGTCGGTTTGCTGCAGTAGATAACCAAGGTAGTGCTTAGCTTGGGGTTCACTAGGATCTGTGGCTATAATTTCCAGATAAAGCGTTTCTGCTGCCGCCAGATCACCATTAAGGTGCTTGCGCATTGCTTCCAACAACACTGCATTAGGCGCCTTTTTTAGCATACACTTGAATTTTAAAGGCGCCAGTCATGACTATTTTTTCAGTGAAGCCAAGGCTTTTGCAGTATCTGGAAGTGTAGAAAGATGTTCTTCCAATAATTGCAAAAGCGCAGGGAAAACTTTGGGCGTTGCCGCAATCAGGTGGCCACAATCTATAAAGTCGGCTTGGCCATTAAAATCGCTGATCATTCCACCGGCTTCTTGAATAAGCAGGGCACCAGCAGCAACATCCCAAGGGCGTGCGCCGAATTGCAATGTGCCGTCAAACCAGCCTGCCGCGCAATAGGCTAGATCAAGCGCAGAGGCTCCGCTGTTGCGCAAACCCCCGGTGGCTTCTGCAATACCTTGCTGGAGCGTACGGTAAAAAGTAACAGGCCGGTCTGGCCTGTAAGCAAAACCGGTCACTAAAAGACAGTCACGCAAGTTAGTGCGGCGAGATACGCGAAGACGGCGATCATTCAAAAAAGCACCTGCGCCACGAGTTGCGGTAAACAACAGGTTTGCATCAGGTTGAAAAATAACGGATTGCTGGAGAATGCCACGGTGGAGTAAAGCTATGGAGACACCGTAGTGTGGCAGTCCATGTACAAAGTTGGTGGTTCCATCCAGCGGGTCAACAATCCATTGAAAATCGGACTTGGATGTTGCTGTAAGGATGCCGCCTTCTTCGCCTAGAAAATGGTGATCCGGATACGCATCGATCAAGACTTCAAAGATGGCTTGTTCGGCTGCTTTGTCCACTTCGGTGACTAAACCTTGGTGGTTACCTTTATTTTCTACCGTAACGCGATCCAGGTCGCGAGCGTAGCGCAGAATAATATTGCCGGCGCGGCGTGCGGCTTTAACCGCGGTATTCAACATCGGGTGCATAGACTACGCATGTCCTTTCAGGGTTTCGGGGGCGACTTTTGATGCAATCCACATAAGGCTAAGGGTTAGCATCATCAGTAGCGTTGAAATCGCATTGACTTCAGGGGTTACAGCAACTTTAATCATGGAGTAGATCTGAAGTGGAAGTGTTGAGACACCTACTCCTGCCATAAAGAAAGTGATTACAAAATCATCAATAGAGAGTGTAAACGACATTAAAGCACCCGCAATAACAGCAGGGCGGATGAGTGGAAGTGTGACGTATTTAAACGTTTCCCAGGGGGTTGCTCCCAGATCGCGTGCGGCTTCAAAAATACTTTCGTCCATGCCTTGTAAGCGGGCGCGCACAATAATAGCTACAAATCCAACGCAGAAGGTGGTGTGTGCGATGATGATTGAAGTCATGCCCAATGTGAGATGCAGAAACTGTATAAAGAATAGCAATAAGCTAACGCCCAAAAGAATTTCAGGCATGGCCACGGGGGTGAATACCATTACTGGAAGAACTTTGAGTTTAAAGCGATGGATGGCTAAGCCAGACATGGTGCCTAATAAGGTAGCGCCCGCAGCAGAAAGAAAAGCGATAATCAAGGAGTTGCGTGCTGCAACCAGCATATCAGTATTGCCAAAAAGTTTGCGGTACCAGTCGAGTGTAAAGCCCACCCATTGAGCATTCAGCTTTGAGTCATTAAATGAAAAAAAAACGACAATCAGCAACGGAATATACAAAAAAGCATATACGCTGATACCGCAACCCCATAACAGAGGGGAGAGTCGCTTGGATGTTTCCATATTAAAACCAACTCCATAAATACACGGTGATTTTGCTCTTTAGCGGGCACGTGTGCATCAGAGAAAAATACTAAAAGTTATCTTCATTAGCGTGGCTGAAAGCGGCCAGCTTTAGAAAGCCACGACATAAGAGCCGCAACACCTAATACAGCAAGGGTAAGCATCATAGAGACCATGCTGCCAAAAGGCCAATCGCGAGTGGCCAAGAAAGCTTCTTTGATCAGGTTCCCTACCAGCATACTGTCTTTTCCGCCCAGAATTTCTGGAATCGCAAACATTCCTAAAACAGGGATAAAGACTAAGGCGGAGCCGGAATAGATACCAGGTAAAGAAAGCGGAAAGGTTACATGCCAGAAGCGTTGCCATTTGGTCGCGCCAAGATCTTGCCCTGCATCCAGAAGAATAGGGTCGTGCTTCTCAAGGTTGGTATAGAGCGGGAGAATCATAAACGGTAGATGGACGTACACCATGCCAAGGATAACGGCCACATTGGTGAAGAGAAGATTAAAAGGGCCAAGAATAATCATCCAGGCATAAACGCGTACCAGAAAGTTACTGGCAAACGGCAGGATAACAAGTAGGACGAGTAGATCACGCTTATGCTTTGGACTCCTTGCAATTAAAAGAGCCAATGGGTAAGCCATCAGTAAACAAATGAGTGTTGTAAGCCCAGCAACAAAAAAGGACTTTAGAAAAATCCATGCATAAACGGTATCGCTGAAAAAGGTGCGATAGTTTTCAATCGTTAATCCACTTTCCTGCAAGCCATCATGAGGATTAATGTGCGGGGTTAAAATAGGGAAGAGGGGTGCTAGTCCGCCAGTATCCCCAGGAATCATAAAAGAACCCACTGCCATAATCAGGCTGGGTAAAGCAAAAAATAAGGTCATGAAAAGCATGGGCGGCATACTGACTGCCCAGCGTGCGAACCGAGTGCTATCTTTAGGTTTAGACATTAAAATGCCTTTCTTCTAATGATGTTCATAGGTTTAGTTGTTTTTGGCATCGGGAATGTAATACCCCACATTCGTTTGCCAAGCCACTTGAACCCGATCACCAACCTCAAAAAAGTGGGCACGGCCAGCAGAGCTGTTTGGAAGCAGTGCTTCAATTTTTTGGCCATTGTCCAAGATAACGATGTAGGTTGTGACATCACCAATGTAAAGAAAATCGTCTACTTTTCCTAGGAAGTGGTTAGCTTGGTCGATTGCGGTATCGGCATGAACAATGCTCACTTGTTCAGGGCGGAGTGCGAGCCATCCTTTACCTTTGCTTAATCCATCGCGAGAAGGTGCGTATACCGTGCCTAGATTAGGTATCGTTAAGCTAATGTTGGAATTATCGATAGATGTCAGATCACATTCCAGAAGATTACAGTTACCAATGAAGTCAGCTACAAAGCGGTTGGCAGGAAAGCCATAGATTTTTGAAGGCTCATCTAATTGCTCAACGTGGCCATCGCTCATGACTGCAATTCGATGGGAAAGCGCTAAAGCCTCACTTTGAGAATGCGTTACGAAAATAAAGGTAACACCGGAATGGCGTTGCAATTGAATGAGTTCAATTTGCATATTTTCACGGAGCTTGGCATCAAGAGCGCCAAGAGGCTCGTCAAGTAATAGGAGCCGGGGTTGGTTAATGAGTCCGCGTGCCAGAGCAACACGCTGGCGTTGTCCACCAGAAAGTTCATGGGGGAGGCGATTGCCTTTGTCTTCAAGATGAACTAATTCAAGTGAGTGTTTGACTTTATCGCGAATAAATTCGGGATCTTTTTTTGCCATTCTGAGCGGAAAGGCAATGTTTTCAGCAACGTTTAGGTGTGGGAATAAAGCGTAACTTTGGAAAACGGTATGGATAGGACGTTGTTCAGGTGGGGTACCCACAAGGTTTTTCCCATCGAGAAGAATTTCGCCTTCATCAGGCTCATCAAATCCTGCAATCATGCGTAGCAGTGTTGTTTTTCCACATCCAGAGGGGCCTAGTAAAGTAAAAAATTCACCGGCGTGGATGTCTAGACTAATATTTTTCACGGCAACCATATTTCCGAAACGGCGCGTGATATTTTTTAGCTGGATAAGCGGGGCTGCGGCTGTCATAGGGAGCAGGTCCTTATGGGTAAAAACAAAAATGGCATAAAGGAACGCTTTTTAAAACCTGGGGATTTTTTTCCAGCCTAAGGGTAGAACGAAGCTTTAAGGTCTTCTTAATATTGATCACGCAGCAGGTTTTTAGAAGCATTCAAAGGGGCGTATTGTATCAGAATCTTTTTAGAATCTATGGACTATGTACGGGGCGTGGGCGCTCAATTTGTGCTAGTACAGCTTCAGCAAGGCGTTGGTCGGCGGGATAGGTCACTTTAAAATTAGGGTGGCGGGCGGCAACAAGCTGAACAGAGTAACCTGCCCATTCCAATGCCTGTGCTTCATCTGTTGGAGTGTTTTCATAAGAGGCTTCAAGCGCCTGTGTAAGCGCATCAAGTAATGTTGTGCATCGGGCAATTTGTGGAGTTTGGGCTTGCCAGAGTGTGTCACGCGATACGGTTTCAAGGACTTGAGTGGTGTTTTTATGCGTTCGTTTGAGTGTATCAGCTACAGGGTTAGCAAGTACGATACCATCGGTTGTAGCTTTGAGAGTATCAACGAGATTAGATAGATCTTCGGGATGAAGACAGGGGCGAGCAGCATCATGCACACATACCCAGGCATCGGCAAAGTTAGAAGCAATCGCTTTTAAACCGTTTAGCACACTTCCTGCACGTGTTTGAGCACCAACATAAAGCGGTGTGCAGTGCTGGAGATGAGGCGCACAGAGCGTAGCAAAAAGGGTGTCGTCTGGCGATAAAATAACGAAGACATGCTGAATGCCTGGATGGGCCTGCATGGCCCAAACGGTATGAACAAGCATGGGTGTCCCACGTAGCAGATGATACTGCTTAGGTATAGAACCACCCAAACGCTGGCCGCTGCCTGCGGCGGGAATCAGAGCAACACACTCCATAAGCTTATACGGCAACCTTGGCTTTGATTGCGGGATGTGGATCATATCCCGTGAGTATAAAATCTTCGAGGCTATAATTATCAAACGTACGTTGCTCGCGTGGGGCAATGGATAATGTAGGCGTTGAGCGGGGTTCACGTTTGATTTGCTCGTGAGCAGCATCAATATGATTCAAATAAAGATGCAGATCACCAATCGAATGAATAACTTCACCAGGGGTGATTTCTGCTTCATGAGCCAGAATATGGGTGAGTAATGCGGTACTGGCAATATTGAAAGGGAGTCCCAGGAAAACATCGGCACTACGTTGAGTCATCATGCAACTGAGTTGATCATCGTGTACGTAAAATTGATACAGAACATGGCAGGGTGCTAATGCCATTTTGCCTTCAGCCACATTGGCTTGGGGCGATTGACCTTCGTTGGGCAGATCTGCAACGTTCCAGGCGCTTAGCATATGGCGTCGACTATGTGGACGATTTTTAAGCCCATCAACAAGCGCTGCCACCTGATCATGGGATTGCCCATCTGCTCCGATCCAATTTCGCCATTGCTTCCCATAAACAGGTCCTAGATCGCCATTTTCATCAGCCCACTCGTTCCAAATGGTGACACCGCGCGCTTGAAGGCTGCGTACATTATCTTCACCACGTAAAAACCATAATAACTCTTCAGCTATGGATTTAAAGTGCACTTTTTTTGTGGTGAGAAGTGGAAAACCATTTTTCAGGTGGTGCCGATATTGGACACCAAAACGGGAAAGCGTGCCGGTACCTGTACGATCTTGTCGGCGCAGGCCGTGTTTTAAAAGACTTTGTAAAAGACCAAGATATTGTTGATCCATGTCTATAGTAGGAGTCATGAGGATGGCACCGTTTGATTTCGACAATAAGTTTCACGAATGCCTGCAATGCAGGCTAGGCCGATCAAGTGGGCGATGAGCATTGCCCAGAAAATAGGGGCAAACGGGCGGCTTAAGTGGATACCTACATGATCAAGTAGCCAACCCATTAATGGTTGCATAAGCGCTGTGCCGAAAAAGCTGCCAATGTTGGCGGTGCTGGTTGCCATACCCGCAAGATCAGGCGAATTATTTTCTTTCGAGCTGGCCCACGCTATAGAGAAAGATGTTCCAAAAAACCCGAGCAGAAAGTAAATTACATCATACACGGTTATAGGGTAAGGGTCTCCAAAAGCAAGTAGGCTTGTGAGGATAATGGAGCCAAATGCACTAATATACATAGGGATTTTTCGGCGACCTAAATGAGTTGAAAACATACCCATGAGTACGCTGCCAAGTCCAAATCCGCAAAAGAAGCAGCTTAGTGCAAGCGTGGCCTGAAAGGTGTTTGCACCGAATGTGGTGACAAGGTAGCGCACAGCCCACAAACCAGAAAAGCCAAAAACTGTGGAGCCTACAAAGAAATTGACGCCAAAAGCGCACCACGTTTGAGGGTTACGTATAACAGATTGAAGTTGAGTTTTCCAAGAGCTGCCTGGTTTTTGAACAGGAGCAGTCGATGTGGGTAGTGTATTGAAGGTATAAGCGAGGCAGCCTGCTAAAGCGATACAGATTAGAGCAATAGCCCAATGGATCGTACGCCAAGAGGTGTGCTTTAAAAGAAAATCAAGAGGAAGTCCAGCACAAATGGCACCTAATGTTCCAATAGCGACTACCATACCTGCATAGGTAGAAAAACGATCAGGGGAGTAAATAACGCTGATTAAACGTAAGCAACTGATAAGGATAACCGATACGCCAAGCCCTAAAACGGCGCGCGTGATGATAGCTTCAAAAAAAGTAGTGCTTAAAGCAAAAAGAATAGCGCCAAGTCCTGAAAGTAAACTGCCCCCAATTAGGGTGTACTTCATGCCATGGCGGTCGACCCAGATTCCTGTTGGAAGCTGCATCAGTGCATAGATATAGAAGTAGACGGAGCCGAGCCAGCCAAATTCAGTATTGGTGAGGTGAAAATCAGATTTTAAAACATGCGCCAATGTTGAGGGTGCAGCGCGGTGAAAAAATACAAAAAAATAACTGGCCAGGGCGAGCGCCAAAAGCCTCCCGCCCCCGGAAGGGTGACGGGAGTGTGTGATCATTATTCGTTAAAATCCTTCATTAATGCAAATGGATTCGGCACACTGGGACGTGAACTTGAATCGGTATTGCTCACTGGGTTAACCGGTTGAGGTTGAACTGGTTTGTTAACGGCAGGATTTGATCTGGGTTGCAAAAGAGGATCATCTTCGAAGAAGTTGGTTGGGTTTGAATGGTTGATGGCCTCATAAGACACTTCTTCTATTGCCATGTTTTGGAAAACATCATTATTTGAAAATGTGTTTTGTGGGGGTTGTTGTACGGGGGCAGGGGTTGCTGCTGGCATACTGTTGAATGGCGAATTGTTTGAAGTGGCGGGTGGAGTACTTGGGGGGGTACTTGGATTGTTGCTAGGGGTGCTTGGTGCGCTGGTACTGGTGTTTGAGCGTTGAGTATTGTGTTGTTGTGTGCCTTCTGTCATTTTGCGAGCAAAACGACGCAAAATTTCTTCGGTTGATAACGCAGCTTCAGGTTCTTTTTCTTCTACAGGCGCTTGGGCAACTGGGCCAGGCGTTGGGAGTGGAACGGGTTGCAGTGTTGGTGCATCCGCATGTGCGCCTGAAGGTGTTTCATCAAAGAGCCATACTTTCTCTTGGCTACCTTGTTCAGTCGTATGAGAAACGCTGGGGGTAGGTGGAGTGCCATCGACAATCGGCATGGTTTCGCTATGCGCACTCATGTGATGTGTAGGCTCAGGCATCGTGCTAGATGTTTGTGGTGTAAATGTTTGAACAAGAAGTGGATCTTCATTGGTGGATGTTAATGTTTGTGGCGCCAATTCAAAAATGGGTTGTGCGGGTTGAGGAGATTGAATTGGAGGGAGTGTAGTAATACGGTGGTGAACGTCTAGGTTGGGTTGCATAGGTTGAGGAGGGGTAGCCACTGGAGGAGTAGCTATTTGAGGTGTGGAGATCTCATTTTTAATACCATGTGGGACATGCCCAGTAGCCACATGAGGAGCCGCTGCTTCGCAATGTGTGAGTTGATCATCGAAGAAAATATCGGCACCAAACATTTTAAGAAATTCGGTTTTGTCCAAGCCACCTAAGAAGAAGGCTTCATCAATGCGAATATCCCAATCTCGCAGAGTGCGCACTACACGCTCATGAGCAGGTACTGCTCGTGCTGTCAGAAGCGCAGTTCGTATGGGGAGCTTATCTTCAGGGTAGCTATTTTGGATGCGGTGTAATGCAGCCAGGAACTCTTTAAAAGGACCGCCTGACATGGGGGTATGCGCATTGGCTTGTTCGTGTGCAGTAAACGCATCCAGTCCATGCTGCTGGTGGACACGTTCGGACTCATCAGAAAAGAGCACTGCATCGCCATCAAATGCAATGCGCAGCTCATGGCTATCATCGCCTGTAGATTGGCCTGCACCGGGGAAAATGGTGGCGGCTGCATAGCCATCGGCTAATACGCGCTGGACATCTTCTGAGTCGGCAGAGAGAAAGAGGTGTGCACCGAAGGCAGCAACGTATCGGGAGGTCGGTGCTCCACGAGTAAAGGCTGCACGGGCAATATCCAGTTGGTAATGATTGATTGAGTTAAATACACGAAGTCCGGTTTCAGCACTATTGCGTGAAAGTAGAATGACTTCTACAGGGCGGTACTCTTGGGTATTTAGCGCGAGCAACTTTTTAGTGAGTGCGAAGGCTACTCCGGGTTTGAGAATCTCATTCTCGTGAGCAACCTGGTACTGATGGTAAGCTTGTGCGCCTTGTTCTGTGAACACATGGTGGCTTTCAGATAAATCAAAAAGCGCACGCGATGATATCGCTATGACAAGACGATCGTTTTTTGTAGTAGACATGATAGACCTCTGTATAACTTTCAAATTAGAGATTAGGGTAAATTATTGTTGCTGATTCAGCATGTGCTAATTCAGCTTCCGGTGTTGCCTTCGATGCGATTTGAGTGTTACTGGAAAGAATATGGCACTGAACTCCAATTTTTTGTAGTCCGCGTTGCGTCTGTAAATTAATAATGATTGGAGCGTGGGTCAGAGCTTTGATTCTTTGTTCAGGTCCTGAGCGGCTTAGAATAAGCAACGCCGCTAACGGAGCATCGGGGCGGGCATCGAGTTCATGTCGTTCTGTTTCGGTTAACGAAATGCGATAACCTACATCCAGAACGGCTGGGTCGATAACATTGAGCATGACCTCGGGGTCATCGAGTGATTGAAGCCAGAACACCACAGGATTATTCTTCTCCTCGTGGAAAAGATGCCAGTGGTGGCAATGCTCAAATCCGGGGATGCCTTTGGGAAAGGTTAGCACCCTTTGTTGATCGACCTCTACGGTCCCTAACTCTGTTGTTTGAAAATGTCCTGAAAAAGCCATGTAGCATGAACTCCTAACGTAGACTCCAATTCATTAATCGGTTGTGGTGTAATTGTCTGAACGGTGATGCTTATTTATTAAATCGCAAAGGATTTTTTATGGTACCAAAAGTATGCTGCAAGGTTATTATTGTTGGGGATGAAATCCTTTCTGGCAAGCGAAAAGATGCACATCTATCAAAATCCATTGAACTTTTGACCGCGCACGGCTTATTTTTAGAGGAAGTGCGCTATTTGCCAGATGATCCTGCTGTGCTGGTTCGAGCATTTAAAGATGCATTTGAGCAGGGGGGTATTGTGTTTTCATTTGGTGGCATTGGTGCTACGCCAGATGATTACACACGGGATGCAGTTGCCGTAGCGGCAGGTTTGCCGATTGAGCGTCACCCTGAGGGCATCGCAATTCTAGAAGCTAAGTTTGGAGCAGAGGCGTACCCCGATCGTATAAAAATGATCGAGTTCCCGAAGGGTGCCCAGTTAATTCCTAATCCGTTTAACCAAATTCCTGGTTTTTCAGTTCAAGAACATTATTTTTTGCCCGGTTTTCCACAAATGGCATGGCCCATGATGGAGTGGGTTCTAAAGACCTATTATGCTGATGCAAAGAGGCAGTGGCTTGAGGCCTCTGTACTCGCAGATGAAGCGATAGAAGGGCGGCTGATCCCATTGATGGAGGATATCGTACGCTCCTTTCCTTCCTTGAAATTGTTTAGCCTTCCACGTTTTAAGGAGCAGGGAGGGCGCGAGCTTGAGCTAGGTGTAAAGGGGGCAGATCCAGCATTGATTGAAGCTGCCATGGACGTGATTCAAAAGGGGCTGGATTCGGTAGGCTATCGCTGGAAACGTCTGGTTTAAGTCTTACTATCGAAGTGATGGTAGTACGCAACATTTTAAGTTGGCAAACAGGGGCGTTACTCTGCAACCCCTGTTAGGTTTGTCAACTTATTTATTCTGGACACTACTGCGCCTGTGCGGGAATGACAGCCAAGAACAGATTAGGTTCATGGCTAAGGCTTAACATTCCCGCTATCTAACCGAACAAATAAACGGATATTCCTTATTATCAATAAGCGGCGTAATACCAAAGAAATCGTTTAACACGGATTCAGCGGTACAGTACGCGCCTTCTACCCAGGCTTGGTCGTTGGAATAGGCTTCGCCCACAATAAAAATGTTGGCGTCTTGTCCTTCCATGAGTTGGGAAGGTTTCCTGATTTTCTGCTGTACATCGCCAATATTGTAGTGAGCAGCCCAGGCATGATAGCCCGCGTTAAAGGGCGGTAATGACCAGTCCATATAAGCGGCTTCCAGCGGCTCAGGTACATTGCTGTAGTCTGAGTTTGGGCCAAAATGCAATTCAGCCATTTGTTTGCGCAACATTTTGACCATTTTTTCAGGCACTTTGCGAGGGCCTTTTAGCGTTTGAGTATCTGCTGAAATTGGAATATGACGCCCTTCTTCAGGCCCTAATTCTAGCTCTCGCCAGAAGGTGGTAAAGGTTTCATCATCATAGCTGGCGAGAAGCCCATAAACGGGTTCTCCGCTTTTATCCAGAGCGTTATTTCCAAAGTAAACGACCATGCGAATGGGAGTATCGGTGACGCTTGGCCCAATCGTATTGCGTTTGGATGTGCTGAGTAACAGCTCCTCTTGTATGACCGTGAGTCGTTCCTGAATGCGATGCTCTACAACCTTTAAGAATGCTTCAGCCGTAGTGTATGGGGTTTCCATAATTTCAGGATCACCTTTACGTGCTATGGCAGTCAGATATTTTTCAGGGAAGCCTAGCGTCTTGAGTTCTGCAATGACGTCAGTGGTTACTTCGTAGCTGGTGAGTTGAGGAGGATACGCAGCTTGATCTAACCACCACTGTTCTTTAAAGAACATGCCTACTTTATAAGAGGGTTGCATGATGGCTGCTTCAAGGTACAGTTGAACCTTTTCATGATTGAGTACATCAATGCCTTTATGATTTTGATAGCGGGTTGCTTGTGCGACTAAATCAATCGAATAGCGAGGCATGGCTAGCCAAGCAGCATCGGTTGTTTGTTCACCAGCCCTTTTGTTGGGATGCTCTCGGGTGGCAATCGCATAATGAATGATGCCATCAATTTGAAGAATGGAATGTAGGCGAGTGTTGGGGTGATACGCAAAAAGCACTTCTTTTTCTTTGGCCAGTTTCACAATGGTTTCAAACAAAGCATGGAACATACCGGAGTAGCCAATGGTCAGTGTTCTATACTCGTTGCCTGGCGTAAATTCATTATTGGCTTGAAAGGCGACAGAAGCATTCCAGTTAATCACATTAGAGGTGTAACCATTTCCATCGGCAGAGTACTGATAGCCTTCTGATCCCAATTGATCGTACATCAGGTTCCAATAGCCGATGTCTTTCAGAAAATCACCTTTCTGAAAAATGGATGATTCAGGCAGTTCTGCGGTAATGCGTCCTGTTTGATAAAACTGATCCCATTCTCTACGGGTTTGTGGGCCTGTAGTACTGGTTACAGACAGGTTTTCGACAATTGAAAACCCTTCGTCTGGCGAGGTTGATGCACCGTAATGGTCTACATTATAAGGTGCAGGATTGTTGGACGTGAAGTCGCTTAGATAGGTATTTTTTGTACGCAGATAAAACAGCGGATTGGTGGATTCATTGAAAGGCACTGAATAGTTGTTAAGGCCCAAATCTGAAATGACGGTGGTGACCAAGCGATGTCCTGCTGCTTTACCATCATTGCAGTCCTTGGCTTTGGTATCCCATTCTGAATAGCGCATACCCCCTAGTTCAACATAAGATTTTGCTTTGTCATTCTGATAATGCCAGGTACATACGCGAGCGCCAGGAGCGCGGCTTCCAGGATGTTCTTTTGAGAAGTCATATTGACCCCAATCATATAACTCAAGCGTATCGCCTTTAGTGAGTTGTTTGGCTTTATCTTTCTCATGCTTTACTTCGCCATTAAGCAATCGCCATGCGGTATAAAGTCCGGCTGCACCGGCTCCGAATATGGAATAGTTTTTTGTTTTCATGATATTGATTCTTAATCCTTTTTGTTGAAGGTGTTGTAACTGTTCAGATTCCTTCTCCCTAAAAGAGGGAAAGAGCAAAGCGAAAGAGGCATTAGGATGAGGGTGTTGTGGTGACGATACAGACTGGTATGTAACTCTAACTATCCACCCTCACCCTAGCCCTCCCCTTGAGGAAGGTGAGGGTGAGGGAATTAAGAGATTGAACATCAACTCTTTTTCAGTGGTTTAAAGTACGTATCCCCTAATGCAAAATGCGAAATATCAAAAGGGGTTTTTCCATCAAGCGTTAAATCCGACAAAATCTTTCCTAGAAGCGGAACAAACTTTCCAGCCCAACCTGTCGCATAAATCACGATATTTTTATTATTCGGGATATAAGAAGGAGCAAAATCAATCAGTAATTCTTTATTTGGGATTTTGCTGAGAGCTACAAGGCAAGTGGATGTGTAATGGGGTACTGGGTCCAAACCACTCATATGATTTTCTACCCAGGCCGCTGTATAGGCCAATTCCTGAGGGTTAGGAACCAAGGTTCGCTGGCTGGGTGAGGTGAGGGGTGATATGACAAAATCTGAAGCCACTCGAATATATCCAGGGTAATTCCAAACAACCTCTGGAAAACCATAAAACTGGTTGCCATTTTCGCCTTTAGGATTCTGAAAAACAAACCAGGTAGGGTATTGAATATTGGGATTAGTTTTTTTATAAAAAGCTGAAGCCATATTCCAATATGTGGCCTCTATGTGGAAATTTAATAGATGGAAAACGCTGTTTGCATAAGGTCCAGGCACAATGACAATTTTTTCTGAAACAAATGTACCCTGTGGCGTTGTCACTTCAAATTTATTGTGTAATTGTTCAATGCGAATGACAGGAGCTTCTTCTTTTAGAGTTACAAATGGAGATTCTGTGTTCCAGTTGTATAAGGTTTGCAGCGTAGCTTTGAGATCAATACTGGCACCATCGGGCTGAAACAAGCCAGTATAGGTTGGCGGTAAATTTTTAAAGTGAAACTTTTCTTCTATTTCTGTAGCTGTCAAAGAGGTATAAGGAACATTCTGTGCTTTTAGCGCCTTTTCTGCTTGCTTAATATTTCCTTCCGTAGAGTGGACCTGAGGATCTCCAAACCACAGAGTACCCACTTTATCCATGAGTTTAACGGGCGTAAGTCCCTGTAACTCATCCCAAAAAGGAATGGATTCTTTAACCATTTTGACCATGTATTCTTCAGGATAAGGAATACGAAATTGGCGAGATACACCAGCGGAAGTGCCTAGCTGGTTAAAGAAAGTGAATTGTTCCAATACGAGTGTTTTTGCATTCTGTTTACTTAAATGATAGGCTGTGGATAATCCCATAGGGCCACCACCAATAACTATAACATCATAGTTTTTTTCGCTTTTTACCATGATTATTTTCACTTTCGTCATAAAGTAAGTGTGAATTTATTTGAGCTATATTTCTTATTGCGGTCTGGATATAACGTCAACGGCGAGGATGCGTTTCAATTTAGGAGATGACCCTGTTAATATTGTCAGGTTGGTGTTTATCAAGATAATTCGAAACATTTACTTTTAAAATTATAAATACTTATTTTTTAAATGGTTTAGAAATTCTGAAAAAATGCTCTAGCCTTATTTCTTTTAAAATCAGCAATTTAAATATGTTTTTTATTTCAATATGAACTTTAGATATTGTTGATAATTATAAGTGGTTTATCTATTAGATTTTATGAGGAAATTGTTTGAGAAAGATTGATAATAGGTTGTAACTTACTCAATAGGAACCCAACCGCTACTGGTAAGTTTTAGGGCAATCTT
>Ga0207122_1008_pt1 | contig 32704 bp, 21 predicted proteins | sample Alteio_BWMinHeat_38_FD_153504 | JGI IMG/M metagenome (GOLD analysis project Ga0207122, IMG submission 153504) | Enriched cells from forest soil in Barre Woods Harvard Forest LTER site, Petersham, Massachusetts, United States -... | ecosystem: Environmental > Terrestrial > Soil > Temperate forest >... | reverse complement strand
GCCGAGCTCTTTCATCAGCACCAGCTCGACCCAGGCGGGGTCGCTCTGGCTGTTGATCTGCGTCTTCAAGGCTTCCTGCTTGGCTAGCGCTACCGCTTTTTCCGTCTGCAGCTGCTCCAGATGTGTCGACAGGCGGATCAAATCATCATGCCGCTTTTTCAATCCTATTTCGTATATGATGCCGCAGAAGAGCGCAAAGGCTATCACCCACCACGAACGGACAAACAAGGCTTGAAAGATCTTTGATTTCATGTTCATTTCTTTGTGAGCTTTGAAACGATATCAATACATTGATCGATCTCTTGCTCTGTTGTGAAGCGGCTTAATGAAAATCGGATCGCTGACCTTGCCTGCGCCATGGATATCCCCATATTAAGCAAGATGCGGGAAGGCTCAAGGGCCCCAGAGGCACACGCTGAGCCGTGGCTGACGGCGATGCCCTTCATGTCCAGGTTCATCAGCAATGTCTCTCCATCCACACCGGCGAAGGAAATATTCACTGTGTTGCATATCCGCGGCCCTAGCCCGTTGATCTGTGCTGCCGGCACACTGCTTAGCAGTCCCTGCTCCAAGCGTTCTCGAAGGCGCTGCATGCGAACAGATGCTTCAGGCAACGCTTTCTTCAGGCATGCTACAGCAGCTGATAGGGCTACTATGCCGAGGAGGTTCTCTGTGCCGGCGCGCCGGCCGAACTCTTGGCTGCCGCCGAGGATAAGCGATGGCAGCTTCATCTTAGACCTCCAGAAGGCAAAACCGACGCCTTTCGGCGCATGGAATTTGTGGCCGCTGAAGCACATCGCAGAGACGCCCTGCGGGATAGAAAACTGTTCCTTTCCAAGCAAGGCGACGCCGTCGACAAGAAAAAAAACTCCCGCCTCTTCAGCGATGGCGGCGATGGCTTCGATGTCGGTCTTAACGCCCGTCTCATTGTTGACTGCCATCAATGCGATGAGTCGTGTCGTCGGGCGCAGCGCCGCCTTGACAGCTTCGGGCGTCACCGCCCCCCAAAGCCCTGCAGGAAGCACCGTCAGTTCGCATCCTTGCTGCTGCATGTCCTGAACGGTATTGTAAACACATGCATGCTCTGCATCGGAGGTGATCATATGCCCTTTGGGATAGGCTTGGAAGATGCCGCGTAGGATGGTGTTCAGCCCTTCGGTGCCGCCTGAGTTGAAGATGATATCTTGCGATGGGACGGCGAGGTGGTCTGCGATGGCCTGCCTAGCCTGTGTCAGGAGCTGACGGCTAGCCTGTCCTTCAAGATGGATGCTGGATGGGTTGCCAACACAGTTGGGAAAGTCTCGAATAACTGCCCGCCAGACATCCTGATCCACACAGGTGCTAGCGTTATTATCAAGATAGATCCTGGGCTTCATATTGTTCTTGAACCTTGACGAGGACGACGGTGATGTTGTCGTACCCGCCTCTCTGTTTAGCCACTTTAATCAACTTTTTGGCGTTTTCTTCTAGGTCGTCGCCCTGATTGAGGATTTTCTCGATGTCAGCCTTGGAAAGAAGGTCGCTCAATCCGTCGGAACAGAGAAGGAATGCATCCCCTACTGCGATGTCGGATACCATGACGGTAGGCTCGACGATAGGCTCTGTGCCGATGGCGCGTGTCAGGATGTTCCGGTAAAGCCCTCCTGAAGTCTGGTCTTCCTCGATCTGGCCGAGGTCGGCGAGTTCGCGAAGCAGCGAGTGGTCCTGTGTCAGCTGTTCGAGGCGTTGGCTCCTTAGGCGGTAGATGCGGCTATCCCCCACATGGGCGCAGATGGCGCCTTGAGGGTGAATAATCAAACAGCATAGGGTGGTGCCCATCCCTTTCCAATCTTCGTTTTGACAGCTCAAAGTGTACACACCGGCATTGACCCGATAAAACGCCTGCCGCAGGATGTCGACGATGTCGTCCACGCTTTTCGAAAGCAGAGGCTTCGCTTTGTCCTCTTTCACGAGTCTGGATAAGATCGCCACAGCCTCATGGGAAGCGATCTCGCCTGCCTGGTGGCCGCCCATGCCATCGGCTAAAACAAAGAAATTCTCGTCGGGAATTTGTGACCAGGAGTCCTCATTATTCGAACGGACATGACCCACGTCGGTTAAGGCAAAGGATTGGACTTTGTAAGGCATGAGATGAATGACCATGATTGATAAACACTACAATTTCCACTTGGGTCGTATCGTACCATATCCTCACTTATTCTTCCATAAAAAAAACATGTCTGTGCCTTTTGAAGGATGAAGGATGAGAGCTGAAAGATGAAAGTTCCTTCGGCTGATTAGAAAACCGAAGGAACTTTCATCTTTCAGCTCTCATCCTTCATCCTTCAAAAGGCACTGGAATATCACATACAACAAATCTTGATATAAATCATAAATTATGATATAGTTTTTATAACTAATTAAAAGATAGATATTTAATGACAAACATATCAAGTCCACAAATAGCCTTAACAAATCACCTGGAGTATGCCTTCTTGGGTTGCTACCATGGTCAATTGTCAAAAGGCTTGACCACTCTAGGGCACTATATCGCCCCCATTGAACAGCAGCTTTTTTCCCGCGCTATCGGGTTATTAATCTCTCCTGCTGCGGCTGTGGATCTCGGAATGCACCTGGTCATGCTTCCTGTTGCTATCGTTTACGCCATAGGCAAATCGATCGTTCTCCGGAAATGCGATTTCATCATTCCTCAACAGCACCTTCAACGTATCCGCGATGCCGTGTTTCCACTTCTTTTTGGAAGTCTCTTCGGAGCCATCCACCCCTACCTAGGGACGTATGCTGCAGAACCTTCCAAGAAGCATGTGGCCACAGGCATATTGCTCAGCGGTACAAATAAAGATTCCTTTGACGCTGTGTGCTCCCCTCTCACTTCAATGAGTGAAATTAACACCTTAATATCCCAGTTACCGAAAGAGTATCAATCATCGGAACAAGAGAAAAAACTGCTGCATCAAGTCGCTTTCTGGGAAGCAGAATTTGAGAAGATTCAGGCGATCGATTTTTTCACTTTGCATCTCACATACAAACTCAGCAAAAAGATCATGCAGATCATCGACAATCAAACATGGCCGTCTGCCGTCAAAGAGGTTGCCAAAAGGATTTCTTTGGCGGCCTATCCGATTTTCATGGCAATGGATCTCATTTACTTTGCCTTGACCACGACAGTCTGCCTGGGATCCTTAGCCGTTTGGCTGATGGGAGGCCAATCGGGAGCTTATTTGGAAAAGGCTGGATCGCTTGAAGTGCTGATCTATAATATTGTCAAGGTTCCCCTCTTTCTCATTAGCGCGAGTGCAGGCCTTGTTGCCGCTGCAGTGAGGCCGGAACTCGGCATCACTTTCAGTCATACAGCTGTTGCTTGGATGGCAAAAGTCTTCTTTATGCTGAAAATGCTCGGATTGAAATATAGAAACGGGACTATGAAGACCGGCGATATGATCATGGTTCCGGCCGTTCACACATATCCCGATAAAGAAAAAGATGGAAGACTCCCCCTACTCCCCTCTTATGGTGCCCATATGCGATACATCCTCGTAAAGAAAACCGACTCACACCAATACCAAGCGGAGCTGATCGAAAGAGGTAAGCATCATGCCAGAGCGGTCAATCTGACAAGAAAAGAGCTCGACAAACTCCTTGAAGAGACATTGGCCTTGAGATACCAATTTGGAAATGAAACGAGCCATCCTATCTTAAGCCAGTATGGAGAGCGGCCCGATGGAATCCTCGATCTGGGAAATCAGATTGGAATCAACAATTGTATTGTGACAAATTTGTTTGCCGCTATCGAGGTGATCCGTAACGAAGAAGGGAGAAATCAACACGATGTGTTCTGTCAACATTTGAAAAATCTCGCACTGAGGCGTTACTCGATCTACGCCTACGACAGCTATCCTTTCGGCAAAGCAGACGATATCCTCAAGGAAATTGAGAATCTCTATTCAAAAGGCATCTAAAGTGTCTCCAGCAGTCAATTATTTAAAAATTGTCTTTTGTCGGAGAATTGCTCGACAGCGGCTAGAAGATGAGGAATTTTATTTTGAACAATGTCCCAGATGATGTCCATATCCAAACCAAAGTATTCATGCACAATGATATCGCGAAGACCTTTAATCTTACTCCATTCAATGTTCGATAGTTGTTTACATATACTATCTGGTAGATGTTTGGCAGCTTCACCCATGATTTCTAAATTGCGTACTACGGCATCATAGGTCTTTTCATCTTTACAGAACTGTTCAAAATTGATGGTTTCTGTATACCTTATAACTTTTGCACAGGAGTTCTTAATGTCGTCAAGATAAAGCGCCGCATCACGTGACATGAACCAAATCTCTTTCGATATATTTTTTGAGATTAGGCTTCAAAGCTTTTTCTGAGACCAGATCTACTTTGCGTTTACAGAGATCTTCAAGATAGAACTTCAATTCCATATAGAGATCAAATGTGGCCTGCCCTTCAAAACGGACTAATACATCGACATCACTGTCTGGGCCATCATCGTCTCGTGCAACAGATCCAAAAATAGCCAATGAAGCTACATGAAAACGCTTGAAGTCTTTGATATGACTTTTTAAAGTGCTTAGAATTTTTTCCCTAATCATGATTGACACTCGGCTCTCGTTTGTTCTCATCTCATTATAAGAAATTTCATATATTTGTCCACATCTTTCTCTAAGAGGCATCTAAAGTGTCTCTAGCTCTTTTTCTTTAGGTTGGATAATTGACATACACCTCGTATACTCATCGAGGGCCTTTTGCATCGACTCAGGCCTGCCTTCGGGATTTGTTCGCGTCATGCTCATGAGCAGATTACACAAATCATCGATGGCTTTTTCTTTTGACGTATCACCGTTTGCAGACGGCTTTAGCTCTGCTTTAAGTGCGTCATAGTATTTCGCTGTCTCAGTATCCATGGTCTTCAAATTGGGCGTTTTTACAGGGATTCCGATCGCTTTTAAGATACCACGAACATAATAGGCAATTTTATGCTTCATTTTGCTCGTTTGAGGACAGTCCCTATTCGTGACTAAGAACAGTTCGAAACCTTCACTTTTGTGGATCTCTTTCCCCGACTCCTTGACATCTTCCGATGGATCGTATCGTGTCGGTTTAACAAGCATCCTCTTCGTTGGTGATAGAAACTGGCTTTCAAGCAGTCGTGTCAGCATAACGCCGGTTCCGAAGATTTCTCCCTTTTGGGTCAGCTTCGGGCCTTCGGGCGGAGCATGGCGAAGGTTTCCCGAATAGAGTGACGGCTTCTTTGGATCCAGCTTCCGCGTCTTGCCAAAATCTGATACCCAGACATCTTTGATATTTCCGGTTTCATCCGGAGAGATCAGAATATTCTCACTCTTTAGATCTCCGTGGCCAAACCCTGCTTTGTTCAAATTGTTCATTCCATTAAGCACCTTCAAGCCAATAGCAGCACTTGCTGGAAACCCCGGAGGTTTTTTACGCAACTCTTTTTCCATATCGCCGCTAGCTTTTTTTGTCTTAACTGTATATTCCCCCGGGACTTTCTCCCCTTCTTTAGTCACCTCTTCAAGGTTGTATGCAATATTCGATTCTTCAGGTAATTGACCAAATTTCTGGATAAAAGCCGCTTTGATCTCTTTTGCCGTTGCTACTTCTTCCCTAATCTCCTGTTCCTTAGTCACATAAACGAGTTTATAAAAAAGCCCTTGCTTCACATACGTATAACCGCCGCCTTTAACAGCTATGTAATAGACGTGAGCTTTGTCTTGGTCTGTCTCCAAAACTATCTTGGCTTTGCCCTTGCCCAATTCATTAAATACTCGTTGGCTAACGTTATTGACAGTGTTGAGTGTGACCCCCATGTCTTTATGCTCATGGATAGGCTCAGGACCAGTAAAGGCTTTCGTCATTCCAATGTATTCGTTTTTCAGATCGACATATTTTTCGATCTGCTGTTGTCCCACCTTAGAAACGACTTTGGATTGCTTGCCGAGCTCTTCTTGCGGGTTATGGGTAATCTTCATCTCGCTCATTTCAAGGTTGCCATTTTGTTGACCTTTCGTTAATTCCATGAAGGCCTTATGCATGAGGCCTTCGATAGCAACTCTTTGATGTGGGCTCAACTCAGATAAATTCGTATAGTTTTTTCCACCGACCATGAGGTTTTTAATCGTATAAGAACTTCCATTAGGAAACTTAATAACCCCAGCTTGACCGACTATTTCAAGTACAGTTTTCTTTGGCGCTTGAAGAGTGGAGTCAAGATGTTGAGTATTATCGCCTGTATTAGTGATAGTCATAATAAAACCAATGTTATAATTAACCTATAATTATATTATAATATATGCGGTATTATATCTGCTATTACCTAATTCAAATAACTTTCAAATATTTCTTGATGCAAAAATAGGCTGGGGTTTATAGGTTGAAAATAAACTACAAGGGAGGCAAAAATGGCCAAGTTGATCTATGTCAAAACATCGCCGCGCAAGGACCGTTCACATTCGTCACGGGTAGCCCAGCAGTTTGTTGAGTCGTATCGGGCGGCCCATCCCAAAGATACCGTCGAGGAACTGGATCTGTGGCACATGGATCTGCCGCCGTTTGATGGAGACACGATCGATGCCAAGTATGCAGTGATGCATCAGAAAGCGCAGACCAAAGGGCAGCTGGAAGCGTGGCATCGTGTGACAGCGATGTTCCAGCAGTTTGCCGGAGGGGACAAATATCTCTTCAGCGTGCCTATGTGGAACTTTGGCATCCCCTATCGACTGAAACATTATATCGATATCCTGACACAGCCTGGACTGGCTTTTAACGTCTCGCCGGATGGAAACTACACTGGGTTGGTCGTAGGCAAACCCGCCGTCGTCGTGTACTCCAGCGGGGGTAGCTACCGCCCAGGATCTGGTGCAGAGGGCTACGACCAGCAAAAACCGTATTTAAAGATATGGCTGCAGTTTATCGGCTTCAAAGACATCAAAGACATCGTAGTCGATGGTACGCTAGGCGATCCCGCGAAAGCCAAGCAGATCGAGGAGTCTTGCCTCAAACAAGCCAAAGAGATGGCCAAGCTTTTTTAGCCTCAAAGGGTTCGTGGGCTGCCAAATTCCATTCGCGTTTTTCTCCAACCAATTTGGTATGTTCCTTAATCTAAAAAAAATGACAAAAACCTTCCCTTAATCTAAAAAAAATGACAAAATAAGGAAAAAGAGGGATCTTAATGAAAAAAAAATGGCCGGAAATCGTGTTAAGTTCAGGAGACAATCGAATCTCCCAAGCGATTAGAAGAGCTGTGAAATCTCATGAGCTTCGTAAGATAGCCCCAAAAATTTATACTTCAAATTTCATTGATTCACCCGAACAGGTGTTAAAAAAAAATCGCTATCAACTCCTTGGTCTTTTGTTCCCCAATGCAGTCATTAGCCATCGTTCTGCTTTGGAAGGAGGATTTTCAGACGGTAATATCGTTCTCAATTACAAGTATTCCAAAGTGATTCAATTTCCCGGGTTGACCATCCGTTTAGTTCAGGGTCATGGCCCAGACGAAGAAGATTCCCCTTTTCTTGAAAATCTCTATATCGCATCTCGCGGAAGGGCTTTCTTGGAAAACTTGACCAGGAGTCGTGCTCGTAGAGGATATTCGAAAAATGTGTCTCAGTATGACCTTGAAGAACGATTAGACAGAATGATCCGTGTGTATGGAATCGAAGAGTTGAATCTATTGCGCGATCAGGCCAGGCGAGTCTCATTGCGCCTTAAGATGAAAGAGGCATTTTATCGTCTGGATCGGATGATTGGAGCCCTTTTAGGCACTAGGGAGGCGGGTAGTTTAACGAGCGCGAGGGCCCTATCCCGTGCTAAAGGAGAACCCTATGATCCTAATAGGATAGAGTTGTTTGCCACTTTGGCAGCGTATCTACAACAACAAGAATTATCTCAGATACCATCTACCGTTCAGACGAAATCTTCCTTGATTCATCAGGCTTTTTTTGAATCGTACTTTTCTAATTACATTGAGGGGACAGAATTCGCTATAGAAGAAGCGGAGAAAATTATTTTTGAAAATAAAATCTTCCCCAATCGAAAAGAAGATTCACATGATATTCTGAGCACTTTCGAAATGGTATCCGATAGACATTTGATGCAAACCGTGCCAAAGAACGAGAGTGAGCTTATTGTCCTTCTACAACAAAGACACGCCCGACTCATGGATGGGAGAGAAGAAACCCTGCCAGGTCGATTCAAAGATAAGATGAACCGGGCGGGAAACACGGTGTTTGTGAAACCCGATGAAGTGAAAGGAACGTTGTCCAAAGGATTCTCTATTTACAAACAGTTAAAGCCAGGCGTTTCTCGAGCTTTATTCATGATGTTTCTGGTCTCAGAGATTCATCCATTTGTGGATGGAAATGGTCGTATTGCAAGGATCATGATGAATGCGGAATTTGATATAGCAAATGAGTGCCGCATCATCATTCCTACTGTGTATCGGGAAGATTATCTCTTGGCCCTAAGGCGTCTATCTAGACAACAAGACCCGAGTCCCTATGTTCGGATGATGCTTAAGGCTCAAGCATTTACTCATTCGATCCCATTCGAGGATTATAACCAAGCGTTGATCAGACTACGCGCTGCTAACGCCTTCATGGAGCCTAACGAAGCAAAATTGATTTTTCACAGTAATCAGGCATAAGAACCTATCCTAGTAAATTTCTGTATTTACAGAAATTTACTAGGATAGGTTCAAGGAACTGTGCAAAGAGAGTCCCCACGATTGCGGGGACTCGATGGATTATCCTCTTTTCTTACCGCCGCAGCCTCCGCCTTTGCATCCTTTATGCTCTTTGGCTTTAAGATTGATATCTGTGGATGCTTTAGCACCTTTCATATCGGTCTGTGTCATTTCAATTTCTTGTGCTTCGTTTGCGGAAACAACAGTCTCTGTGGCTGACAATCCAACAATGTTGAATACGGCAACAGCTGTCAATAAAATAGTTTCTTTTAGCATTGTAAACTCCTTTAGATTTTGATAATTGTAGCCCTAACAAGGGCATGCTCGGAGATTATGTCTATTGCTCACTAAAAAAGTCAATGGAAAATAATGTCTATGTACGGCTGACGGAAGTTCTATTTATTGCGAAGCAAAAAAATGAGGCTTCCATTATAAGTAATAATAAAACAAAAAGGAGATTTTTCATGGCATTCAACGTTCACATGTTTCTTAAGGGTGAATCCGATGTAAAGGGCTCCTCTCCTTTCAATTTCATTTTGGAATCCTCCGATAAGACACTCCTATCGCTACAAGATAAGGATCAGGCTCAGACCATTCAAAACTTATTTAAAAGTAATAGTGTGAAGAGCCTTACGCCTGTTATTTATCTTATTCCTAATAACGATCATTCATCTGAACACTCTCCACTTGAGCAATTTTCTCATGCGACACATGTTACAACTGGATATTTAGATATATCGAAAGCGCTTAAATTGGGAAAAATGACACTTCAGCAAACCAAGGAGTTGGACCATATAATCGAGATCGCTCACGACCTAAGCCATGTTGCAAAGGGTGTTTCGATAGCAGCAAAAAATACGGATAATTTCACTAAGATTGATTTTTTAAGAGGTTCACGAACTGTTTGTGAGATTGCTCATGACATTTCTTCTGGAATACTCATTAAGGAAGCTGTTACAGGAGGTCTCGAAGCTGCAGGTATAACAGTTACAACCCCTTTTGGAGCTGCTCTTGCAGTTGGAACTTCTTATGTTCTAAAAGAAGGCTATGAACGCTTTCCATGGAAAAAGGCTGGAGAGTACGCCAAAGGCTTTTTTAAAAAGCTGGCTAATTCTATCACTCCTTTGATCCATGAGATTAATCCTGTTACCGGCCTCTATCCAAATAATATGAATGAAACCCTTCTTGAGTTTTATAGAAAAAATAAGAAAACCCCCCTTGGCGAAGCTGTTAGAAAGTCTGTTGCTGAATCCATTGAACAGAGAGCTCAAGGTTCTCAGCTCCAAGATCCCTTCTTGTTAAATTGTCATATCTTTCAAAATTGTCTGGGCGTGTTGTCTGATTCAAAGTTCTCTACAAAGGAACGAAATGATTTATTTGAAAGCGTTAGAAGTTTTCAAAAAGAAAATAATACTGCTCAATCTTTTTTGCTTGATGAGGGCTATGCCTTTACTCAACAATATAAATTTCAAAAACCTGTTGTCGATTTCGGAAATGTGTTCCTTTCCATGGTCCAATCGATTAAGAAATCGAATCAATCCTTAGACAAGCAACGTGACTTTGAGAAAATGACGTCAGAGGAACAAATTAAAGCGATCGAAGGAATGAAAACTGAGTTGGTTGCTATTAAAAAAGAAATTGTTGGCGTTAAAGTAAATCAAGAACAAATGAAAGAAGTTGCGGACTATGTCTTCGAAGCCATGACGGATGTTTCCAAATCTGAAACCGAGACAAATAAGAAAATTCAAGAGATGCGAAAGGATTTGGAACTCTACAAAACACTCAATCCGACAGATAAAAAGGGTATTCTCGAAAAAACGGAAGCACTTAGGAAAGAGCAGTCTATTATCGATCAAAAACGTCTGTCATTTAACGCGACTATTGAAGGTTTCAGAGGCGTTTTGAGTTTAGGTAATATGATTGCAACTGATCACAATTGCCCGGAAGCGGCCACACTATTTCAAGCGGGAGATTCTGTTTGCACGATAATAGGCGGCATAGGAACTTTAGCCGGTTGGGGGATACCGGCAACGATTGGAGGTCCTTTTTTCCCACTTTTAGCTATTGCAGGAGGGAGTTACTGTCTTTACAGAACGCTCTTTTTAAATACTAGGGAAGATCCATCAAAAATACTTTTAAAGTCCATTCAAGCGATTTCTAAACAGCTAAGCGAATTAGAAGTGCGCCTTGACAAACGTGTTATAGAGCTTCATAAGCATATGGAACATCTGAACGGCTCGATAACAATTTTCCATCAAGAAGCCTTTAACTGGTTTATCATTCTACATTCACAGATTGATCTCATTGAATCAAAATTAGAAAAAATTGAGGGGCAGAACAAGCAAACCGCAAAACTGATTGAAGATTTTTGCAAGAGCCAAAAACTTGAGCTTTTTGAAATAACGAAAGAAAAAGTGTTAAAATTCCATCGATTAGCTCCATGGCCAACACATAAAAAAACTGCAACTGATCTAGTCGATTACTGGCAACAATTTTACCGTACAGCCATAAAGACTTCTAAAGACGACTTCTGTGCTGGTAGAGACCTGCTTCGAAGTGCTACCATACTTGATCTGCAAGAGGAACTATCCAAAACAAGGATAGAAGACAATATTCATCTTATTGTACAGCAAGCCAATCAGTTAGGATTAAAACAGATAAATCGTCTCTTTAACCTCGTTATTTGGGCAGAGGGTTCTGTGATGGCGGTCGAGCTTGCAAATATGATGCCTGAGTTCCATGAACTACTCCAAGATCCACGAGCAAAATCAGAATACATCGACAATCTCGATACTATGATCAGTGCAGGTCTTGATTTTGAACAGTTTATTTTGAATCTGAAAACTAATCGCAACCTTTTCAAAAAATTAATCGAAGATGGCTACATAAGTTCTCTTCAAAAGGTTGTCGTTGAAGTTAAAACCATCATTCAAAAAACAAGTTTAATCGGAGCAAAAATTGATCGGACAAAGGAATTAAAAAATTATTTACAAGAACTTGATGGCCATCACAAGCTCCTAAGCGCCTTCCTTACATTGGCATTCAAAACCGATTCCATAAATAATCCAGTGTTTATTGAACATGTAGCTAAGTTTTGGGACAGAGATATCTTTGAAAATTATTTAGCGGCCTATAAGAAAAAAAATAGCACAGACGATAAAACATTCATTTCTGCTCTTGAAAAAGATCTTCATGATGGTGTTGTAGAAGCCAAGAAATACATTCAATCAAAAGTGGATGAAGCTGCCAAAGAAAGTGATAGTGGAAATTTAAAAGCCGCCTATCCATTAATTTATCATGTCATCGTTGTTCTAGAGCAGTTCAAGAGTCTAACTTTTCCTAACACTACTCCCCTTAAGAGACCATCTAAAGCCACATTCATTGATAAAGAGCCTGATATCGTTATACCCTTGGATCTACCCATTGCATTTGGTAAAGAGCTCTGGTCAACCCATCTTGGAGATATCGGCATCGAACCGCCGATTCCTCTAAAAAAAATCAAAGACCTCCTTAAAACTCCCTGCCCATTCTACTCTCAATATTATCCCGACAAGAAAATCGAAGATACCCACATCCTCTTTGTACTGCCCAAATCAGTCAACGGAAAACTCTGGTTGTTACAAACACTCGGAGAGATGATCCAAAAGCCATTAAAAGGCACGCCGACAAAGTTCGGACGTTTTAATCTGGGACAGTATATAAACTCTTCTGTTGAAAATTCATACTGGATACTGATGACTCGAGAATGCATTCCAGGGAGTTATATTAACGGCTTTCAAAATCAGCAAAACGTACTGCAAAGCTTCAATGAGAAATCTGGGCTATCTTATGAGATTCCATCCACTCTAGAAGTTGCGACTTGCATCATGATAGAATATTTACGTACAGGGACACCATTATTTTCCTACTTTGGCGGTCAGAGTGAATTTTCGAGTAGAATTACTTGTCCGGAAAAGTATGACCAGAATAATCAATTGGGTATTGGGTTCGATCCATCGACCGGCCTCAATATCGACTACAGCAGAAGCATTGGCCGCCGCCCAGCCCGTCCTGGCATTGCTGCCGCCTTGAAGTTCTATTAGAGCACAGAGCCCCAGGGGGAGTAAAACTCAGGCTAAAGCCTGAGGGCTTTGCCTGAGGCTTACCGCCTCAGTGGCACGGTGGTTATTTCTGCAACAATTCTTTAGATGTCTTAAACTCATCCCAAAATAGGGCTAATGCTTTACGGAATTCTGGGTTGATAATCTCATTTTCACGAGATAAAAGATCTTGAATCTGAGATTTGGACAAATGTTGCAATAAAACACTATTACCCCCAATCAAAGTCGACTGGTATTTTAACAGCGTCTCAACAGAGATAGCCTTTACGATCAGATTTTTTTGTTGTGTATCATCTCTTCTTAGGAAGACATGTCCCCATATCCATGATATTGCCCTACCAAAAAATCGATCAAAATGCTTGTTGGCTATGTCTATGGCTTGCTGATCCGAAATGCCATCCCAATGCAAACGATTAAAGTTGCGTTGAAGCATGACAATTTGATCTATCAAAAGGCTTTGCATGTAACGATTGACTTCTTTCCATTGCTCTTTGGTCACTTTAGACATATCTGTAATGTGTTCGAACTGCTTGTTCCATTGTTTAAAATCGGCCTCTAGGTCTTCCTGGGCTTTCAGTGCTGTTTTCTGTGACTCTTTGAGGATGCCTAAAAGGTTTTTGTTCAGATAAGGTTTCAGCTGTATCACTTTCTCATTTGAAAGGTTTTTTATGCGTTCCTGTGTGGTTGACTGATGATCGATATCCAGATTGAAGATCGAATCAAGAACAAACTGTGCACCTCTGACTTCATCGAAATCCATGATGAGGTCACTGATTTGACCATCCGGAATCATTTGCCAATGATAATCCTGGAACAATGACTGAAACTTGAATATCTCATCGTTTCTGAAGCCTGCGATGAGAGTCTTTGTTTCATCCGCGTTGGGCAAAATTGATTGAAAGAATTTCTTTTGTCTGTCTTGCGGTATTTTATTAATATTAGCTAGAAGCTCGAGTTTCTGGTTATCTGTAAGCAATGCCCAATGCACATCCTGCAAATACTCCTGCAGGAAGAGGATCTGCTTGAAGGTAAAACTACGAAGCAGGTCTAACGCTGTTTTCTTTGATGTTAAGAAGATCCTTTCAAATATATTGTTTCCTTGCTTTTTCTCAAAACAAGTAATATTGTCCACGACCTTCTTTATTACCTCAACATCCTCGAGGCTGTCCCACCCTTTATCAACCGATTGTTGTTCAGACACCATTCCCCAATGGTTATATTGGAAAACATCCCTTAATCGAATGATCCAGTCAAAAGATAAGCTCTGCACGCGATCCTGGAGGGTTTCTTTAGGAGTATGATAGTCATTGAAGAGCGTATTAAGAATTCTTCTGTGGTGTTTTACGTCGATTTTCTCAAGATTGTCAAAAAGCTCTTTTTTCTGAATATCAGAGAGGCAGCCCCACCCGATACTGCGATTTATCATAGTATTCTTATCTACTGGTAATTCGAAATAGTCCTGTAACAAGATGATTTGATCAATTTTTAGGGTATGCAAACGCTTTTTCTTTGTTTCATAAATATCATCATGCACGAACAATAGCTCAGCAGCACTCTGCAAATTTTGCTTGTTTATCTTTGACAAGGCACCCACGAGTAGATCTTTTTGCGCATCTGTACAATGCAACCAATGCCATTGAAAAGCGCCGGTCATGTTGTCTTGAAATGTCAAAATCATTTTAAGAGACATGAGTTCAACGCGGCCACTCGATATTTTCTGGGAATCTTTGAATGAAAAGGCTCTTTCAAAGAAAGGCTTCTTTTGTGAGGGATGAATGTCCGCATCATTCTTAATCAGATCGTCGATCTGTTCATCCGTTAGCAAATTCCAATGAGTCTCCGTAAAGTAATCTTGAAACGCCACGATTGCTTTCCATGTTAGACTTGGAAGACGCTGTACCGAAGAAAAGCAATTTCGAAAAAGCGAGTCCAGATTTTCGGGTTTGATTTTATCCAAATGACCTTGCAAAGCATCTTTATGAGTCTCTGTTAACCCATCGAAATGGAGTTCCTGTGCAATATAATCCTGCAGTTCTACAATTTTTTTACAAGATAGCTTTTTTATGAGATGTTTGAGGTTTAATGTGTCCAAGAGGAGCTGCTTCTTCTTAACATCAAGGGGAGAATCAAAATTGTTTAATATCGTCAATTTTTGGTCGTCGTTACAATACAAAAGCAAATCTTCTTCTACGCGCTGAAAGCAAGCCAACAATTGGGTATCGGTCAGCTTGTGGGATTGTTTTGATTTAAAAATGTCAATGATTTCCTTGGAGGTTAGATTGGAGATGTCTAGCTTGGAGATATCTATCGGTTCCTTTTCTTGTAGCTTAACAGGTTCCACGACTACAACTGGCTTCTTGTTAACCTCAACCACAATTTTTTTCGCGGAGGCGACTTCTTGGTAGATATATTTGACTTTTTTGCCTGAGGTGAATTCCAGCCATCGTTTTGAGAAGTTATACGGTTTGTCGCAGCAAAAGGCTTGTTTGAACAGAGAGCCCACAAGGGAAAAAAACGCCATTAACCGGCTATTTGAAGTCTCCGTGACGCCATACCCGATCCGTTTGTAGGAAATGCCGTTTAAACTTTTCGTTTTTCCTTCGCCTTCAAGTTTTGTAAAAGATTGTGTGTGAATAGTTGGATCCGTCTTAGATTCAAAAATAAATTGATTCATATTGATAACCCCTGTTTTTCTTTAAAGTGTATAATTAATAAACAATAAAGGCAATGATTTTTTTATGTGTCAACTTAAGGAAAATGGACTGACTGGACAGACTGGACGGTAATTGTTCACGGGGCGCCTTCACTATATCTCAGGCTTTCAGCCTGAAATGGTTACGCTATTTTACCCAGGGCGCTGCCCTGGGCTTTTATATTTCAGGCCTTCGGCCTGTAGCAGTCTTCAGGCCGAAGGCCTGGGTTATAAAAGCCCAGGGCAACGCCCTGGGTAAATGTGAGCAACTATTTCAGGCTGAAAGCCTGAGATATAGTGAAGGCACCCCGTGAACAATTACCGTCCAGTCTGTCCAGTCAGTCCATTTTCTTTATTTTAACACTTCACTCGACATCTCGCATCTCAGATATTCTTCTTTGCCTTTGAAGATAACGATGATGTCTTTTCCCTTTGTATTGAAGGTCTGTTTACATTGATATTCTCTATCCGATTTCTCAAACACGTGCACCTGTTTACCAAATACATAACTTGCAAGCTCGATTTCGGGTTCCGAAAATACATAGCCGGGAAACTGAAGTTTATTTTTAAAATTGTTCAAAAACTGATCTGTACACAGCTCAGGGAACGTTGTTTCTTCGACTGAATCCAATTTGCCTTTTACTTTGTCATAGACGTTATCACGCTGAAGATCTTGCTGAAATAACACAATAGCATTCGTCATTTTATCTTTAGCTGTGTCGGTTCTTTTTCTACTTCTTAACAGCAGTGTGTACTGATGGAATTCTTTGAGATATCTAACCATCATCTTTTCGTACACTCTCTTAACATCATCATCGGTTTTCAATGATAGAGACAATTGATTAAAGAAAAGATCTACTGCATGAAAGTCAGGTCTTATCCGTTTTTTAGGTGGCATAAAACCATAACAAGCATTCTGTTTAATTCCAAACGCATGCAATCCCGAAAAGGATCCCTGATAGGTTTCTACAGCCACCCAAGCGGCTCCATTGAAGTTAAAAGGAACGGGATTCGTCTGATCATCAACATCGCTAACCACATCATCCATGACCTCATCTATTTCTTGAGTTTCAGTCTCTTGAATAACTGTGTCTTGTCCGTTTTCCTCTTCAACATCTTCTTCATCAGAACTTGAGACTTCCGGCAATTCGGTAATCAAATTTCCTTCACCTTCGCTTTCTTCCAAAACGGGCGTTTCTCGTTTGATTTGACAAATTTGAAATTTGAAGCCCAGCGCGGCAAGTTCTTGTCTCAAATTAATCAGTTCAAGCTTGGCAATCGTAGATCCATAATCATGCGGTTTTAGTTTTTTATATATCTCCTTAGCATTCCATTGGGCCTTTTCCTCTTGAGATTGAGTGATAAACTCCTGTTGAGTCATCGAAAAACAAACATGGGTGCGATAGCCGTTATGATCAAACAACTTCATCTTTTTCAAAAGCCCCCTTTCTTCTTCTGTAAACTCTTCTTTTTGAGAAAGATAATTCGCTTCATTCCGTAAATCTTTCTCTTCCTTTTTATCATCCACAAACCCCAAAACAAACGTGATTTTAGATTTATCGAATAATTTGTAAAATTTATCCTCTCCTAACTCCCTTAGCTTTTCTTTCATCTTGATTCTATATTCACTAGTACTCTGGGTATCCATCACACCATCCCAAAATTCTTTTAAAGTATTTTTGTTCCCTTTCGTTTGCATGATCGTATCATTCAACAATCGGGCCGCATTCAGTATTTGGGAGGACACCACCCGTGTGTTGCCGGCCAGTCCTATTTTAAGATGGTAAATCCAGGTATTGTCTTGATTGTATTGAAGTAGATCGAACAATTCTATTCCCCCTGACAACATGATCCGATCTCCAACAAAGAAATTTGATTCATCAATATAGGATTCGTTATACTTTGCTTCTTTTATAGGTTTGAGTTTACCTTTTTCATCCTTTTCGACCCCCCATACTTTTTTTAATCGACCGGCATCATCAGCTTTCATCAAATGTTGCTGGATAACTTCTTTGATATCTTTATGAACAAGGGTCAAAAAGTCACTGGAGATACAATACCAGTCGCCTTGAGCTTTAAAGAAATAACCTTTATCAACATAAATTTCCCCATCGAGAAAATGCATGAAAGACAAAGAGAATTTTTTAGTAGAATTGGGCACCCATGCCCCCTTCCTTCTAAATTTGAATACTATTTTTTGGAATGATTGCTGATCAATCCTTGGAATTTTATCCTTGATCTGACCGATCAGATTTTCTAAACTGGGACAGGATGACAATTCTTTTTGCATTTTGTCATTAATAAAGAGTCTATATCTGCCCGATTTAAAAAAATCGAGGAGATAACGATGGCTTAAAGACAGTTTTGGCATTCTATTCGAATTCACAGCATCACAGAATTCCTGAATCAATGCGGTATCGAGCCTCTTTTTCAAAACTTTATCCTCTATTCTTGTCACATAATCGAGGAATTCAAATTTGGGATCATCGATTTCATCCGGGGTGTTTTGTACTTCAGTTGAAGAGACGCCCTCCTGATCCCTTTTTCTTTTTCTTTGATCAGTTAGTATGTAGGGTTTAGTCGGTCGACCCCGATCAATCAAGGAATAATGGTCTAAAATACTAGGGAAAAGTGTCAAATCTATTTGCTTACTGATCCGGACAGAACCCAATTTTATTTCTACCGAAATACTTTCCGGTTTCTTTTTGTCGGGTTGTAAAATTTTTTGGATAGAGGCGTTAACTTTAAAAGAACAGGTCATCGAAGTGACTTTAGCTGAAAAAAAATGGGATTGTGTTAGCGTTATTTTCATGTCTCGATATAGCCTGTGCGTATTGGCGTAATCTCCGACCAAATGCATGAGCTCCAAGACTCGAGTTTTATCTGGATCCAGCTGCCGTTTCGCTATTTTGTTAGGAAAGGAAAAATCAGTGAAATTTGTCACTAGAAACCAGCTATGGGCTGCTGTCAAAGCAAAAATTTCGCTCACGGTTTGTATTGTTCTATGGAAGAAGAAAATAAAATCGTAATTGCGATTTGTGTAGGATTCATCTCCTCCTAAAGATCCGTTAATGAACGTGTTGAAAGAACATTGAACCTTATTCTTTCGATAATAGTAAACGACTTGAAAGTTTTTGTTCCCCTCAGTCTGAGGATCCCATATCTCTGTCTGCTTTCCCTTGAGATACATGCTTTCATCCACATTGTTGCCTGTGCTAGTGTCAGACGTCTTGAATTTTTTATTGAAAATATTGATGACTTTTTGGATTAATTCCGATAACGCTGTTTGACTATCGCTTTCAGGCTTGTATCGAATGATTTTGCCAACATCTAACTTCCTCACACTGACAAAGTAGTTTGAGGGCTCTTTAATTCCGGTCATTTCTACATTTGCACTCATCGCTTATCCTTTGTTCCAATAAGAACGTTGACTTGTTCGATCCAATAAGGACATTATCGTATTGGCTTTCTTTTTTTCCTCAATAATAAACTTGACACCGATATGTTCTAGCCAGTCCTCAACATAAGTGAGGCAGTTTCCCCCTTTTTCAATTGATGAGTTTGGAGGAGAATAGAATAAGCTTATAACTCCGTTTACGACAGAGACCTTGCCAATATTGTTATAAACCAAATCACGCTTTGCATCGCTAAGAATCAATTCAATTAACTCATTTTTCTTTTTTACAGGGATCAAATCGCTACGATAACTGCATAGCGAGAAGAGTTCTTCTGCTTGCGCTTTGGTGATAGGTTTGAGCTCGATATAGGCTTTGCCAAATGCCAATCCATTATCTCGTTTAGGAAAATACATAGGTTGATCATTTCTATTGTAACCTATCGCATTGTTATTTCTATCAAGATCTAATACAAAGACTTCCACGTGATAGATCGATCTCTTTTTTCTCTCAATGCATTCAATGATAAGATGAACATGCTCACTCAATTCCTTCTCTTTAAATGCAATAGTCACTGCTGCAGTCTCGACTGTTAAGTCGGGTTGAATCATTTGTTTTGTTGAGATGTCTTGAATATGTGCAAACACTGTTTTGCACGTATCTCCAACCCACTCCATACGATCGCGTACGGCCATGATTTTTTCACTGAGTTTCTGGGATATTTTCCCAACCGATAAGCTCTCAATTAGAACGTCATAATTCAGCTCAGATAAACCTGTCACCTGCGTAATCAATGCCTCTTTGCAAACAATTCCTTCAGTTCCTTGATTCACCCAAACTAGTGTGGGAGGGGCCTTTCTAAGATTTTCTGGAATCAGATACTTTCGTATATTTCCCGCTTTATCCCCGGTGATCAACCATTTACCCAAAGAGTCCCATTCGATGCTCGTGATTGGAAGTGAATAATCGGATAAGGAATGCAACACGACTTTTGCTCCAATATCCCAAACCTCTAAGCATTTGCCTTTACTTACTATCATAAATTGGCCGTCAGGGCTAAAGCAAATCTTGGATACAGGATTTCCTTCATCTTTAATCGTGCACACTTCATTTCCTGAGGGAATATCATATAGCGCAACGGCACCCGAACATTGAACCGCCAACATTATTTTATCCTGTGTCACAGTAAACTCATTTTCAAATCCGATGGCTATGAATGGATATTTTTTATTTAACTTTCCTGATTCGATATCCCAATGGCAAATAGCAGCATTATTTGATTCCAAGAAATTAAAATCACTATGCTTAACTTCATCAATAGAAATTATGGTTTTGTTATCAGAACTAAAACAAATAAATTTAGGAAAATGCTTTTTATTACTAAAAGAATGTCCTTTTATGATACCGGTATTAAGAATGCTTTCAATTTTAAAAACGGCTATGGTATTGTCGCTATCTCTAACAGCAAGCATTTTACTGTCAGAACTAAACGTGAAACTCAGGACATTATCACGTGTAAATAATACTTTATGGGAAGAAGCTTCCCACATAATTAACTTACCCACGCCTTCGTTACCGCAGATCGCAGCCAAAAATTTTCCATCTAAACTCAATGACACACACTGAACCGAGTCATTCAGCCTTTCGAACAGGATAGAATCTTCAGATTTCATGTTCCATAAACGCACAGTGAAGTCATCGCCTCCGGATACCATTATGTTTTGACCGGAAATGAAATTGATGCTGTTAACTCCTCCTGTATGCGCTATGCTTTGTTGAAACCTTTGATCTGAAGGAGTATCCCACACTGTGATACGTCCTGTAGTGTCCACGGTGCGGAACGTTTTACCATCAGGACTGAAATTAACTAATTCTATCTCAGAAGATTGTCTTATTTTGAAGACCTTTCTCCCTGAAGGAAGTTCCCACAAAACAATGTGTTTTCCTTGAATTCCAATGATCATTTTGCCATTAGGACTAAACTGACTTGGGGTACCTCCCCCCTTGAGGGAACATATTTGTTTACCCGTTGTCACATCCCAAACAGTTTTTTTTCTTTCCTTATCGTTCACAGATGCAAGGAGCTTGTCGTCAGCGCTGAAAAAAAGATCGCTTGTATCACCAATATTTTTAAATTCTCTCAAAGATTTTTCTGATAGAAGATCACAAATATTAATACTGCCATTATTTCCTCCCACAGCTGCTGTTTTGGATTTCGAATCGAAACACACACTCATTGCATTACGAAATGACAGAAGTGTTGTTCTCTGTTCAAAATCCTCTAAAACAACTCTGTGGTTTACTCCCTTGACGGCTATCGCCAAAATCCTATCATCGGAACTGAAACACAGGCTTGATATGGTCAATTCCTGTAATGACATCTCTTTAACCCACTTTCGTGATCCTAGATGCCAGAAATCCAAACGACTAGAGCCGGATAATATCGCAAGGTAGGTATGATTAGGACTAAAGTAAAGGGCTCTAATAGGGCCATTTGATTCCAATTTTAATTCTTCTTTTAAAAGACCATCTGAAGCATTGATAATATTAACAACACTTTTAAATCCAGCTATTGCCAGCCACTTGCCATCGCTTGAAAAAGCCCATGCAGTTATTCCATTAATCTTGGTCTGACATGGATAGGTTTCAATAGGAGAGAATTCACAAAGTTGAACGTCATCCATACAAGAACCTGACAGATCTACCTCGGCCAGACAGGTTCTATAAAGCCTAACCCGACGCAAATCGCTCCACCTCATTTTGACCCCTTTCAAAAAGGCTTCTGAAAGGTCTGCTCTAGGAATCCGTATGCCATTCAAATCTCGATCCAAAAATGAGGCCTTGATTTTTTTCAGTATCATGGCTTTGTTTAGAATCGTGATGGCATTGGCAGCGGCAATTTCAGTTAATCGGGTATCTTTTGAACTTTCTATCACATCAAATAGCAGCTCGACTAATGATGGATCTTGCTCTAAAATGTCGATGCACTTCTTCAAAGCATCCGGTTTATCAACAATTAACTCTGTATTGAGGGAAATCCCAAAGGCAAAACGGCACTGATACAAAGCAATTCGTGCGTTCTTGTCTGCTCCAAAATACGTTATAAGGGAATCTGACAAGAAACTGTGTTTATCATCTACCTTTTTGAGTAGCCAGGTCGAACATAAAACAGGATTTTGAAAAAATGTTTGTTGCACCTGATTTAAAGTTGTAAAAATTGCTTCTTCATCGTTTTCTTCTTGTTCTAGAGGACTTTCGCTTTTACTAACTAAAAGTGGAATCTTTACGACGCCTATACCAAAAGATTGGATTTGTCTTTCTTCACTTGTAATCTCGCTTTTGCTTGGCTTCCAAAACTTCTTCGAACTCTTCGTCCGCTTTTTTACGACTACTGCAACGTCAAATTTTATTTCATCAAGACAATTGGTTTTATTATTTATCAGCTCTGTTGCAATTTTTTGATGAAACTTCCGAAAATCCTCTTGTGTTCCCAATCTTGAGCCATACTGATCGTACTGGCTCTGGTACCATTTATCGATAACCGTATCAAACAGGCTCTCCAAAGTTGCGCTCATTGCCTTGTAGAAGACTTTATCTTTATGTTGCTCTACGATGTTCGGGAGTTCAGTCAAGACGACTTTGAGGATAAAAGGATTGGCAAGAAGATCATGTAGTTCTGAAAGATCCACTAAGTAATTTTGATAGGTATCCGCTTTCCAGCCCTCTCTCACAATGCTCTTTGCATAAGAGTCAACAAATCCGGGTATCTCCTTTATAAAGGGTTTAAGAGTGATTTTATGCAAACTCCTTTTATCGGAGGGAGTGAGAAAAAAAGCCTCGTAGCCTTGTTTAAAAGTTGTCTCAACTTGATGACGGCAGCTAACAACGAGTTTGTAATTTTTCCATTTATGAAAGCCATAGAGCTCATGTAGATTTTTCAATACTCCCAGACCATCAAAGCCATCAAGAAAGAAAATCAACGGTACATCATATAATCGAAGGAGTTCTATCTCGTTATCCAACAATGACAGACTATTGAGATGGCGTATTATCGGATTAAATTCGGAAGAATTGAATGCATCACCTGGTTTTAGAGGTATTAAGATAGGCATCTGTTGATCTTTAACAATGCCATTAGCATGAACTTGGATGAGTTGTCGAACCATCCAACGAAACAACAGCGATTTTCCCGATCCCGTATCGCCTATCACCAACAAGCTTTGAGATCCGCTTTTGAAGAAGGCTTTCACGGTTTCCCAGATATCTTTATCAAGAATGTAGTCGTTATTTACAGTTGTTTCTAGGATATTGCCTTTGAGTTTCTTCAATGCGTCATAAATCACTCTGTTTTTGCGGGGATCATCGGTGAATGTTGGCACTTGCGGAGCTTGTCTAAGATCCTCTATCTTGGCGGCAATTCTCTTTAAAACAAAATCTTTAAATTCAGAAACATGGGTTTCATTTTGAGGAGGATTATCAAGAAACTCTTTTATCTTTTTTACACGGCTCTGTAGATCTATATTGACAGCATCGACAGATCTGTTTTCTTTGATCGTATTAAAGGCATCTATAACAAAAGGAACCCATTCAGGTGTATCCAAGGGCGATGTATTCAGGAGGTTTTCTATTGAGGTTTCATATCTCTGACTGTCAAATTGGGTTTGGAAAACCCCACTGAATAAATTCATGTACTTTAAAAAACCCTCGAATATAATGTTCCTGGCATAATAAGCGAGGAGTAAGAGCAATGTCAAGTTACTTAAAAGGACTGTCAAGCGGGTATAACCCAGATTCTATTTCGAAAAATGATTCTAGTTCATCTTCAACGAATCAATCGCTTAAGAAAACAGTTCGGTCAGTATCAGAAAGCACAGGTGATAAAGTCAAAGAACAACTTCTGAAAATTACTCCATCTACGGCTAATAGTTTGACTTCAGTAACGCAAGAATCTCTTGAAACCAAACTAGGCGACAATTTACTCACTCACGTTCTTGCTAATCAAGGGACAAAAGTACTAGGAAATGAAATACCCATAACTTCTGTCGATACTGTAACCAGAAAATTAAGGCAAAGCACTGACTCATCCATTGACAAGTTGACTTCAGAAAGCCCTGAAAAGCCCAAAAATAACGTCATCCAAACGATTGCCGATCAATTTAAAAAAACGCATATCAAATCAGAGGATGTCTTACCGGTATTTAAAGCGCGTATGATCGTTGCTGTCGTAGTTACGTTTTCAATCATTTTCTTTTCCAAGCTTGCTTCAATGGTTCTTCTCATGGGCAACATGGATTCACTTGCTGATCGCGTGACGCTACCCCCGATTGCTACAGAACCCTTAACCCTTGTTTTGGTGAATGTGATAGCTCCAGGAGTGTCCGTAGTTGTTCAAAAAATGATGAGTCGAGAAGAAAAACCCAAGGAAGAAAAACAAGATAATGTGCTCCTAAAACCTACTATTGTTGTAGGAGCATCTATTAGTGAAGAAGTCTTGAAGACCAGTGCCAACACTCTATTTCCTATGGGGACTTCCGTGACAAATCCTCTGATACATCTCTCTATGCAATCTGTGAGAGATAAATTACTGGAATTGACTCAATCCAAAGGCATAGGATCAAAAGAGTCTATCGACTTTCAACGAAAGCACTTTTTAGGCAGCGGCTTAGTCATTACTCCAACAAAATGGGCGATAGCAGCGGTGCGCAAGCAAAATTCCGATCAGCCGTACCATGTGTCCATTAGCCTTCAGGGGATGGATGAAAAAGGGAAAGATTTGCTGTATCGAATACACCTGGTTCTCGATCGGGAATTACAATCGGCCAAAATTGATATCACTGATTATAGTAAAAAATTGATCGAAGATCTGATTAGTGTCGTAGACAATCTTACCGACTGCCTCTACAAAGCCAAAGAAATCACTTTGGAAAAGGCAAATGAAATCCTTAAACTGGCAGAAGACGATAAGACCAAAAAAATCACCTATTCCCTTTTAACCAACAAAATAATGCGATATTCTGCCAACGTTTGCAGTTCAGACCAGATTCAGAACTGTGGAAGCTATGTGGAGTGGTTGTTAAGCCGTGCTAATATAAGTCTCGTTGACTCGGGAATATTAGGTCTCGTCGTCATTGATCCTAGGGTTCTAGTGCCAGACAACTCAAAATAATAGCAAACATTGGTCTTCTTTATATCCATTTTCGGCGCCGGAAAAAATAGAGCATTCCGCAGGCTATCGCCAACATCACAATGATGGTGATGGGATAACCCCACTCCGTTTGAAGTTCTGGCATATAATCAAAATTCATCCCGTAAAGACTGCTGAGGAACGTTAATGGGACAAAGATAGTTGAAACAATCGTCAGCACTTTGACTATTTCATTTAACCGCATGTTAATATTCGACATATACAGATCCAACATGCCTGAAATGATATCGCGAAAGCCTTCAATAATATCAATCGTTTGAACAGTATGATCATACACGTCGCGGAGATAAAGCTTCGTTGTGGCTTGTACAAGAGGCGATTCCATATATTGGAAACGATTCAGAACCTCGCGCATAGGCCAGACAGCTTTACGCAGATGGATCACCTGTGTGCGTATTGTTTGTATCTTTTGCAATGTGTTTGGTTTGGGCTGGCTCGTCACCTGATCTTCGATAGAGACCAGCTCGTTGTCAAATACTTCCAATACATTAAAATAATGGTCTACAACGGTGTCTAAGAGCGCATACGCTAAATAATCGCCTCCGGATTTACGGATGCGATTGTTTCCCTGTCTGATGCGCTCCCGGATAGATTTGAAGATGGGGTCATCGGTTTCTAAAAAGGAAATCAGATAGTTGGGACCAAAAATAAGGCTGATCTGTTCGTCATGCAGTTCCTTTTGCGCATCGAAGAAAAGCATTCGGCTCACGATAAAGATCTGATTGTTGTATTCGTCCAATTTCGATCTCTGTCCCGTGCTCATAATATCTTCTAGAACAAGTCCATGGATTTTAAAATGCGTTCCAATGGCAGAAATCAGGGCAGGATCATTGACACCGGAGGCTTGAATCCATGTCATCGCAGGGTTCTCAAGAGAATTTAGACATTCTGAAATATTGGCATCCTCTTTTTCAAAGAAAAAGTCTTCCGAATACTCCATCATGGATAGTTTAACGCGTTCTGATAGGTTAGTCTCTAAGGGAACCAGAGAACCTGGCGGTAACCCGGTCTTTTGAGATCTTTTTTTGATGAACTTACTCACAGTCGCCTTATACCCTCTTAAGGATCACTTCCACAATCTATCCGTAGCCGCCGTTTCCGTCTAGGAATTTTCTATAAAGGACCTAAAGAGGCAATTGCAGAAGTCTTGTTGATTCCGGCACCCCCATTCGGGCATGGTTTTATACACACCTTTTCTGTCTCCGAAGGTGTTTTAGAGTCCGAGCTTGCGAGGACGACCGCCCATAGCCCATAGCGACCGAGTCCCGAGCGTTCGAGGGACGACGGAGCTATGGGTTAAGGTATGCGGTTGAAAAAAGGAGCCCTGAGCGAAGCGATGGGCGACTGAATATGAATGCCTTTCAATCGCCCATCGCTTCGCTCAGGGCTCTATATAATTTTCTCGTCATTACCCATAGCTCCGTCGTCCCTCGCAAGCTCGGGACTCGGTCGCTATGGGCTATGAGCGGTCGTCCTCGCAAGCTCGGACTCTAAAACACCTTCGGAGGCAAAAAAGATTTGTATAAAACCATGCCCATTCGGGGGTGCAATTGCTACATCCGATCTTGACCCAGGGCAAGGCTTGCGAGCGAAGCGAAGACAGCCGCAGCCCTGGGTATCAAAAATTAACTATTTAACACTCTTTTTTGAGCGTTCTACGATACATTTTTCGATGCCTGCCTTAAATCTTAATGCATATTCGTCTGTGGGATGTTGTTCTAAGGCCATCTCGATATACTTCAGAGCCCCATCATAATTACCTAATTTCACGCATGAACGCGTGATATTGATCCACCAATTGATCTGAAGCTGAGGCTTTGTTTCTACCCCTTTGCAATACCACATGTAGGCCTCTTCATGAGATCCTTTCCTTTGGTGATGTGAACCTAGATGCAAACAATGGAAGTAGTCATCTACAAAGTTATCATTGACGAGTTTGATAGCCTCATCAAATTTTTTAAGATTTTCCATCACCCAAATAGCGATTTCAAGCTTAGCATTATCCTCAAATAATTTTGGATAGGCTTTTATTGCCCCTTGAATATTATTATAAGCCAATTTTCCATATTTGGTTTGAACCTTTTTCTTTGTGTTATCAAGCTGACACAAAAGTTTGTAGTAAGCATGACTGACCAAGAAATAGTTAAAGGCTTGTTCTTGATCTGAAACACCTACTTTAGATGCGTATTTGATAGCGCGTTCCATCTGATTGATCGTTTGCCGATATTTCTTATTACCAAATGCCTCTTTGGCCAGATCTTTTGCCTGTTGATATTTCAGCTTTTCCAACTCTTTATGAGTTAACCCAATTTTTTCCTGTACACTTGTTGGCTCATCGCCTTCGGAATCCTCTTCCTCGTTTATTTCCTGATCTTCTTGCCAATCTCTGATAGTGAGTTTTAATTTATCAATTTCGAGTTCTTGGCTGGTGTTTAAGTTCTGAAGTCCCCCTACTTTGGTTTCTAGTTTGAGAATTTGTTTTGAGAGTTCTTGTATTTTGTCCTGATTTTGATATGAAAGGTGTGTCAGGCTTTCCACTTGTGTTTTGAAGAGGTTGGCAGAATCTGTTTGTTGTTGCAACTCTATCTTAAGCTTTTGCGTTTTCTGATCGGTTTCATTTTGATCCAACACCCTTTTTCTTGGATTGATACAACAATTCGCTTGGTCTTTATAATTTTTAAAGCTAACATTCATAAAATATCCTTTTGTAGACAGGCTTAATCGTAACAATTAACACATTAATATGCAATAGGTTCGTAAACAACTCAGCAATTCGCACTATAGTTCCGGCACCCCCGAATGGGGTGCCGGCTTAAGGACCACTTCCACAATCTATCCGTAGTCACCATTTCTGTTGTGGTCATAGGAGTTTTCCTGATTCTGTATCTGAGTAATAATTTTTAAGAACTATCAAATAATAATTTAGCATGATACTGCGCCAAATAAACCCTCTTTCTAAAAATAGAATTGAAAATAATTATCAAAGTATTATATTATTTATCTTTTATTAATAAACAAATAAAAGGTAACTGTATGTATAAATATATTAATATTATTTTGTTTCTATGTTTTTCATTCGCAGCGCAGGCCGATGAATCGGTCCTATGCTCTGAAAAAGAGTGCTATACCATGGTCAACGAGCTTGGTGAAGGCGCCTTTGGCAAGGTGTTTGCTGCTACTAACGGCGAAGGCTTCCCTTTTGCGATCAAAGCCTACAAGCATGATTGGCAGCCTACAGGTGTGATTAGTGTCTACAATGATGCTCAAAGAGAGTTTCAACGCGGCCAGATGCTTAACCACCCGAACATCGTCAAATCTTATGAGCTGTTCAAGAGCCAAGCCATCCCTAACTTTTCGACATATCTCGTCCTCAGTTTTGTGAAGGGACAGATTTTATATGAGACCAAACCAAAGAGCCTGACTCGAGACCAAACCGTCAATGCCTTAAACCAATTTGTGGATGCCCTTCGACATGCGTATTCGATGGGACTCTTTCATCTGGATTTGCATGCCGGTAATGTGATGCTGACAGATACATCAGATATTGTCGTGATCGATCTAGCGAGCTTTTTCACCATCCAAGAAATCTACCCTCCAGCCGAGGCGAACAATGCACTAATGGCCTTCGATATGGGCGGGCATGCCCCGGCGAATGAAGGTATCAAGGAAGTAAAATTGAAAGATTTTTTCCTGCGCCATCCTGAATTAAAAGTCCAACCACAGATCAACAGGGTGCTCAACAAACCGATGTTTGCGGCAGATGGTATGCCCGAAATGGATTATACTTTATACGACCAAACGACGCCCCCTTTTCTTTCCGTCTATTTTCAAGATGTGATAAACATTTGTGAACACATCGTGACGAAATCGAAGATGGATAGGAATGAAAAAATCGAACTGCGTTTAAACCTAAGAAGATTTGCATTAGAATATCTTGAAGATGCACAAGAGAAACTTGACGTCCCGATCGAGAATTATTTCGATCAGCTCGCGCAGCTATTAACTCCAGCTCCTAGTTTTGCATTAGGAGTCAATAGACAAGGCCATTGAATGTGTTTCGATTTAGGAAAACCGCTCTTTAATTTTCGCTTGCGCTTGGCTGAGATCTATTTTATTTTGCGCCAAATCGTCGATGAGCGCTTTTTCAAATTCTTCATCTTCTTTATTAAAGAGGAGGGTTTTATTGAGAAGCGCAGCAATATTCGTTGTAGCGCTATAGTGCTTCTTCAGAAGGAGCGATAGATCTCTAAAACCCTTTTCAATCTCTTGCTTATGCTTTTGATAAAAAGCACCTAATGAAAGTGCTTTTATTACGTTAATGCGGCCTTCGATGTTTAAAACGCTCATATCGGTGACATAGGTACAAAAATGGCGCAGAGAAAAAATGCTTCGATATTGGCGAAAGGAAATTGCTTTACAACAGTATGAAGAAGGCCTTGATGATTGTGAAAATCTCCAAAACCATCGGGAAACATAGCACAGATGACGGTGATTTTATAGTCTTTGGGAATGGAGACTTGAGGATAACTCCCCTGTAGGATACGTGAATAGGTGCTTTTTATAACTTTATCGGTAGCCTTATCGGAGCCTGGACTAAAATTGCGCTTTAGATAGTTCCAATCAAGGTCGTGGGGCCCAAATTCACGAATTGGAATCTTAGGGGAAATGTCAGAATAGGGTAGGTTACGAAAGGGACGTAAGAGAACCACTTTCCAATCGGTTCGGGAAAATTTGAAGGGAAAGCGGTCAACGCCTTGAGTGATGTATCCGAATATTTCTTGATCGAGCCCCTCCGAAGTCCACTCTGGAGGGTTTATGACGATATCGACCTGGGAAATTTCGAGCTGGTTATTTGCGAAAAGAGATTTTTTGAACTCAGCGCACTCGGTGCTCTGGCCATCGCCCCATTCGGCTAACAGATCGTCAGCATAATCACGGTCTAAAGCAAACGTACCTATATTATTCACTTAGTTTTCCCCTAAAATCATCAACGACTTTCTGTAAGTAGTAGCGTTTTCGATCAGACAAAGAAACATAGTCTACTTCCCGTACGACTGGGCGATCTGCCCCACGAGTTTGGCCCAGCCCATATCTATCGCCCCATAGACCTCACCGGCCTCAGGTCGCGCATTGTCCTTGAGGATTTCCACCATCAAAGTTGCATAGTCAGAGAGAATTACACCGGCCTGCAGCATGCGTAGGAGCCCTATCTGGCGTTTCGTCTCGCTGAAAGTTCCCGAGGCATCGACCGCCACATAAGCGTCCAGCCCCTTACCCACGGCTGTTATGGCAGGAAAAGCCGCGCAGACTTCGAGCGAGATGCCAGCGAAGATCAGCTTCTTACGGCCAGTCGCCTCGATTGCTCGAGCTACGCGCGCATCGTCAAAGGCGTTAACCGACGAACGATCGAGGATCTCGATACCTGGCAATGCTTCGACGAGTTCGGGGAACGTCGGACCCCACATGCTGTCGCGAGCCGTCGTTGTAACGACGATCGGCAGCTTCAGCGCCTTAGCAGCTTTGGCCAAGGCTACCACGTTGTGCTTCAACTCGCCTGTCGAATAATCACGGACGCCCGACATAAGGCCGACCTGATGATCGACGAGCACGAGTGCCGCATTCTTCGAAGTGAGGGGCTCATAAGGGTGCTTTAGATTGTTCATCGCATTCTCTTTTTTTAGGATTGGTTTAACTCTTGGATTCAGACCGCCACTGCAGTCGATAAATACATTACTTTACATAAAGCTTTATTATAACAATGAGGTAGGGAATGTCAATGGACTTTACGCTGCGTTGTTATACCGAAACACATTCAAAAGTTGGTTTCTGAGCATCGCGAAGCGTTCTTTTTGTAGCCCGTAGCAAGGCTCGCGAGCGAAGCGAAGACGAGCCGCGGCTACGGGTATGCGAATGTAACAAATTTTAACCCCTTTAGGGGTTCTTCTCTTTTTTCATTTGCATGATATAGTATGAAGCAAAATGAACCGTTAAGAGGAGGTATTTTGATGAGTCACACATTTTCAAATTTGCTTTTTCATCTCGTTTGGTCAACGAAAAATCGAGAACCATTTATTAAAAAAGAAATTAAACACCGCCTTCACAGCTATATAAGGACAGTTATCGAGCGAGAAGGAGCAAATTTATTGTTTATTAATGGTGTGGAAGATCATGTTCACCTGTTGGTTGCTATGCCTCTGACAATGTTGATCCCGGATCTGATCGAAAAAATCAAGCCTGTATCGACCAAATGGTTTGTCAAGACATTTCCAGAAATAAATGGATTTAAATGGCAAGAAGGGTACGGAGCTTTTACTGTGGGAAAATCAAATCTACAAGCGGTTATCAAGTATATTGAAAATCAAGAAGAACATCATAAAACCATATCGTTCGAAGAAGAATTAATCAGTTTTTTGGATACGCAAGGGATTCCATACGACAAAAAGTACCTGTTGGGATAAAAAGAAGAACTCCTGACGGAGTTAATATTTGTTACATTCGCATACCCGTAGCTGTGGCTCGTCTTCGCTTCGCTCGCGACCCTTGCTACGGGCTACAAAAAGAACGCTTCGCGCCGATAAACACCCGCCTCTGAAAATATATGGTCATCGGTAGATCTGAGAATAACTTCACAATATTAAGGGCGAATGTTCGGGTTCTAGTAGAGAGATCCTGCATGACTTCCCCCTTCTCAGGCTAAAGCCTGAGCTACAAATTTCATCCTTCATCCTTCAAAGAGTTGGGGGTAGTTGGACTCGAACCAACGGAGACCGAAGTCGAGGGATTTACAGTCGCTTCCCCCTCCACACACCAGCACAAACAGGATTACATAGGCGCAACACTTTAAGCAGTTTAAATTAACTCCCATTGTGCTGCTTTGTGCCATTTTGCGCCAGCTTTTTGCAGTCAAGTGCGTAAATTTTGCGTAAATCTTAAAAAGATCTTGAATGAAGAAATCTGAAATGGTATAATGTGAGTAAGTGGGCCGGGGATTCCTAGCCGGCGTCTATGCCTCGGGGGATTCCTCGGGGCTTTTCGCTTTTTAGGCCTTAGGAAAGATCTTCAGTCCTTTCCCTACATAGCTTGGGTATCTGTAGAATTTCTTCTCTAGAATCTCGAAGCTTCTATTTCCTTGATTTGGATTAATAACATATCTTCCAACAGGATGGGCAACTAAATCTGCAGTTTGAAGTCCTACGCTATTGACTCGCTTATCAGCAAAAAGGATATCAAAGTTGGCTAATCCTTTTGATTTACCATCCCCCATGATGCGACGGAATTCCATTTCAAGTTCTAAATCTTCCTTTCTGCCTCTGGCTTCCATCACAAGGTGAGTAAGCTTTGATCTCTGTCCATTTTCTTCGAGAAAACGTGAAGTTCGTTCTAGGCAAAACAACAATCCTAAATTGTAAGGATTATGAGGGTTGGTATACCGATCTTTGAGGCAACGTTTATCAATGACGGTGGATATGATTGTAAATGGAGCAATAGTCATATAATCAGAAATCCTCCCCATGAACCTTTCGAGAGTGGGTAAATTCGCCAAAATGGAAAATTCATCAACTTGTTTTCGAATCTTATGACTGTGTAAAATCACTG
>Ga0207122_1006_pt1 | contig 41212 bp, 27 predicted proteins | sample Alteio_BWMinHeat_38_FD_153504 | JGI IMG/M metagenome (GOLD analysis project Ga0207122, IMG submission 153504) | Enriched cells from forest soil in Barre Woods Harvard Forest LTER site, Petersham, Massachusetts, United States -... | ecosystem: Environmental > Terrestrial > Soil > Temperate forest >... | reverse complement strand
AATGATGGCGTCGGCGATCCGACATACGACTGCAGCGATTGCAGCTACAGCATAAGTGAGTCGGGAGAGGACCTGGCGTGTGAGGATGTTGCTGCCAAGTTCATAACAATCGTTAGCATATGTGGTTAAGGCAGTGTCCACATAGGATGCGATGACGCCGGTGAATTCTCCAGATTTGGTAACGAGACCTTCGGCTTGAGGATTAAGGCCTTTCAAGGCATATTTGAAAGGGTCAGCTATAACAGTATGGGAACTTCCTAGGAGATTGTGAGTATAGTAATATGGTGTGTTGTAATTACCTAGTGTAGCTACTGTAGCCAAAGTGGCTCCGAGCCCAAAGATGATGTCGATGGCTTTGGTCACTGCGGACATTGGTGCCAAAATAAAACAATATCCTATTCTTGATAGCACTTGTTTTTTAAAAAAATCGGTATCTTCCGGTTGCACCCAATCATAATTGATATAATCTGAAACATGTCTTGTTAAATTACTTAATCTAGCTGATGTATCCATAAAATTATCTCCCTTGTTAAAATTATGACATGATTATCTTTGAAAGCATCATTGTTGTCAATTGAAAAGGACGAAAAGGACGAAAAAAAACAATTGCAAAAGTCCTGATGATTCCGGAACCCCGAATGGCATAATATTGCATACATCTTTTTCTTGACAAAGACTTGAGGCTAAACCCACGCAGTGGGTTCTCATTTTGTAGCCCGTAGCAAGGCTTGCGAGCGAAGCGAAGACAGCCGCAGCTACGGGTAAGGATGAAAAAGACATTGTAAACTCCGTTAGGAGTTCTTCTTTTTAAATCTGGGCGACTTGACAATGATAAAATGAGGAACTCCTCCGGAGTTAACATTGCTTTTCTCATCCTTTCCCGTAGCTGCGGCTCGTCTTCGCTTCGCTCGCGAGCCTTGCTACGGGCTACAAAATGAGAACCCACTGCGTGGGTTTAGCCGCAAGTCTTTGTCAAAAAAAAGATGTGTTTCGGTATAACACTATGACCGAATAGTATGTGCCAAGAGCATTCTCTGGAAGATGACGTAGTCATAGATGAGGCATGGCCCTGCCAAGGCCCTTGCAGGAGCATGCACAAAGGTTTCAGCAGCTACCGCACTTATGTGCCGTTTCCATTCTTCAGAAAAGAGTGCGAGGAACAGGCTAGACACTAGCTTAAACGCATTGATAGCCAACTGTATGATCAACCTCGGCAACAAGATCATCGTATGGGCCAATCCCTGCATCACCTGGACGGGACGGCTGCCAAACTGAGACCCATAAAAAGTTCGCATCTGATCATCAGAAAAGTGGTTGTGCAACTCCCGAGGAATGACAAAAATCTTGTCGTCATGTAGATGTGGAATGAGTTCCACCATCTGACCAGGAGTTAACTGTACCAACAGGTTTGACGGCAAAGCGGCCATTCTTTTTTTATCGGAGAGCTTTCTGGCTTGCTCGTTAGACATCAAAGGTAGGTGTTTGATCAACACTTGATCGGGTTCTTGCTTTTGTACGGTATCGATCAAAAGGCGCTTTTGAGCTTCTGCGAGTCGTTTATCCAAGGGATCGACTGTCAAAAGAAGAGAGAGTTCTGTCACGCGTTGAAAGTCTACATCATGGAGAGAGTTCATCTGAAGCGGTTTGATCAATTGAATGGCTGAGTTGCTTAGATTGGCCAAGCTGTCACCTGACTCCAACCCCTGAATCAGCTGCTGATGCTCGTTTCCTAATTGTGCAATCTGGGGATTGACTAACCAGGAAGCTTGATGCCCCGGCACGGCCTCCAAAGCCTGCTTGTTGAGGCTGCCTACAAAGGCAGATGTGATCTGTTGAGCAATCGTTTGATAAACAGCCCTCACGTGTTCTTTCGACAGCACTTTCCAGTGTCTATCTGTTAGGTGGAGGATGCGCTCAGCAGGAACTAGATGGGTCTTGGAGGGATCCAGATAGCGCAGATGTCGGTTGACAATGTATTTGATTTCGATCGTTGAGTTGATGTTATCTTTATCCAAAAGCTGGGTGATAAGGTTCGTTTGTTCTTGCTCCAAAAGAGAAGAGTTTTTTTCATCGACCTCTAGCAATAGTGTCAGATTTTTCAAACGTTTGATCTCTTTTGCTGCCAATTGGTTCACTATATACGTAGAGATATACTGAAGACTATCATCCGACAAATGGGCCGCTTTCTCGGCATTCAGACACTTGATGATTTCTAGATCAACCTTTTGTGTCGCATCGAGCTTTCCGATTTGTTTATCGATCAAGAGGCCAATAAGGCCTCTATCGATCCCTAAGAAAGCAGGATACTCTAATTGAGCAATCAGCTTCGCCTCCTTAGGTGTCAAGTGGTCGGCCTGATCTCGTGTGATGACTGAGGCAGACTTGAGAGGGATGCAACGAATGAATTCGGGTTTGGTCAGTTTGGAGAGTTGATCTTCGGGAAGATAGGCGATATACCAAAGTTTCAATTTCTCCTCGTTGAGGGCTGCCTTTTCAAAATGCTTTGTAATCTTCTCCTTTTGTTCTGGTGACAGATTGTCATCATCCGGCAACGCCAAGATACCGTCTAGAGATTCAATACAATGGCGATTTTCCTTCTTGATTAGATGGGCCTTTTCTGGCGGAACATGGGCGATACAATCTTTATCTGCCAGCCAGGGGATTTGATTGTCGGACAGTTTTTCAACATTTTTGGGATCCATAAATCCGATATGTGTTTCATCCAATATCTGCAGCAGTGACGGATTTTGCAGACGTTTGATCTCTTTGTCAGCTAATAGGTTCACAATATTCTGAGAGATTAACTGCAGATTGTCATCGGACAAATGGGCGGCCTGAGTGGCATCGAGCTTCTTGATGATGGCTTCATCATTCGCATCGAGCTTCGAGATTTGTTTATCGATGAGGAGATCAACAAGGTCTCCATCGATGCCTAAGCAAGCTGGATACTCTAAAAGAGTAATTAGCTCTGTCTGATTACGATTCAAGGCCTTGGCTTGATCTTGAGTGATGACTGAGGCAGACTCGATTGGGATGCGTTGAATGAATTCGGGTTTGGTCAGTTGGTTCAACCAGTTATTGGGAAGATTGGCGATACGCCAAGATTTCAATTTCTCCTCGTTGAAGGGTGCCTCTGCAACATGCTTTTTAATCTCCTCCTTCTGGCCTTGGGTCAGAAGTGATGAGTTTTGTTCATCCACTTCCAGCAACAGTGTCGGATTTTTCAGACGTTTGATCTCTTTGTCAGCTAATTGGTTTACGATATTCTGAGAGATATGCTGCAGGCTGTCATCCGACAAATGGGCTGCTTGATTGGCATTGAGCTTTTTGATGATGGCTAGATCTTCTTGTGTTACCTTAAACTTCGAGATTTGTTTATCGATGAGGAGGTCAACAAAGTCTCCATCGATGCCTAAGAAAGCTGGATACTCTAAAAGAGAAATTAGCTCTGTCTGATTACGATTCAAGGCCTTGGCTTGATCTTGTTTGATGGTTGAGGCAGACTTGAGTGGGATGCAACGAATGAATTCGCATTTGGTCAGTTGGCTCAACCAGCCATTAGGAAGATAGGGGATATGCCAAGATTTCAATTTCTCCTCGTTAAAGGTTGCTGCTGCAAAATGGTTTGTCACCTTCTCCTTCTGCTCTGGGGTCAAATTGTCTTCATCCGGTAATGCCAAAATGGCATCTAATGATTCCATATGAGGGCGATATTCCTTCTTGATATAAGGAGCCTTTTCCGGCGGCACACGGACGATACGATCTTTATCTGTCAGCCAGGGGATTTGATTGCCGGACATTTTTGGTACGTCTTCGAGATCGGTAAATCCGATCTGCTTTTCAACCAATATCTGAAGCCGTTTATTTTTAAATCTTTTGACTTGTGAGCCATCTTCAACTTGCTGCAGAATGGCGTCTGAAACATGATCGATCTGAGCGTCATCTATCCATTGGACCTGACTCGGCAGGATATTTTTCAGCTGGTTCTCAACTAGCTTTTTGCAATCGTCTCCCACCAACACTTGAATGAGATTCTTATTTCGTATCAGGGGAATGTTGTCCTTGTGCAATAAGGGAAGCTGTTTCGGGTCCATGCTATCGATCAATTCATAAGGTAGCGCCTGAAACTGCGCTAGAGTGGTGAGCCATGGGACTTGGTGAGGGGCGATATTTTCCACCAGAGTAGGATCGATCATGGCTATCTCTTCTTTAGGCAGCTGACGGATTCTTATGTAGTTCGTTTCGAGAGCGTTTCTTCGGGAACTGAACAGCACTCTGTTCTGGCTTCGTTTTAAAGAGGGGTGGTTACGCACATTAAACAGCTTGTTTTTCCCTAACTTGAATAAGTGTTTCGAATTATTTCTGGTGCGCAGCAAGAGAAACTTCAGCATCAAGTCTGTGTGATCTAGGATTAACTTTTTGGAAAGAGTCGCATGCTCCTCTAGAAATTCGATGTTGCCGGCAAAGAGGTTGGCATGCCACAACCCCTTTAACAAGGCCTCCTGGAACTCTTTTGACTTACCTTCTAGTGATTTCGGATTCACCTCAGCTCTTCCTTTCAAGTCGACCAAGTACACGCCCTCAGAGGGTTTCTCGTTCATCCATTTTTTGAAGCGGGTCGCATCGTTTTCCGAAACGAGAATGAATTGGGGACTGTTCTTTTCCTTTTCAACGACTAAAACAAAACGGGGTAGCTTACTGTACGAATGGAAAACAGGAAGATCTTCCGACGTCGTATAATAAAAATTTCTGCTCATCCAGAGGTTATCGGGAAAACAGGGAACATACTCTTTGGTTGTGACGCCGTTACGAAATGTACGACCTAAAACTTCGGCAACAGATAAAATGGGGGATGTTGACGGTTCTATCTTAGACCAATCCACATCATCGACTCTCCATTTTTTTTCAGAGTTGGCAGATGATGTTATGGCAAAGTCACACTGCATCAGCTCCGTTTGGATTTCCTGGTTGAGTTCTAACTGGGTTTCCTCGTTGAGTTCCAGCTCTACTTGATCTTCCTGTTCCATCTCCAGAGTCGTCTCAAGGTCTTCGCCTATGGTGAGATCCATTTCTTCATCGGATCCGATCTCAGCTACAAACTCCTCAAAAAGAGCTTTTAATCCGTCTTGAACCGCTTTAATATTAGGGGAGTTCGTCTTCTCAAATTCTGCTAAACAATCATTTTTATACGTTGTTAGGATCGTTAACGCTTTATCTTTCCCCTGGATGCGACCTGATTGTTTATAGGGTTCATCTACAAACTTGTCGACAAGGAATCGTTCGTATTTTTTGATGAGCGATATCAACTTATTCTCATCCTGTTCTTCTCGGATTTCTTTGATGATAGCTGAGCGGATCACATCCTTGATCTGAGCGATGCGGGCTCGACTCGTCTGTTCTTCTAGGATCATCGCTTCATTTTTGATGAGAGAGTCTTTGATGTCGGCAAAGGTTTTCCCTTCGTTGATCATCTCTTTTCTAGCTTTGGATGACACAACCAGCTCCACACGCTGATCTTTAAAGAATTTGCGTGCCCTGAGAAAGGATTGCAAGGCAGCAAACATGGGCATTTTGTGGTCTACAGTATTAAAAAATAAACCATCGTCGGCGAATGGAATATCGGTTCCTGTCGTCTTAGGCTCGCCTAAAAGACCGAAGAGCTTGTCGATAGTGACGCTATGCTTTTCAATTTCGTCTTTGGTTGTGTTTTTTAAGATAATAGGCTTGGTTTCTCCTCGTTTGAGAAGAACAAAACTTTCTTTTGGATAACCGTGTTTGACCTGCTCTTTGGAAAATTTATGCGCGTAGATGATCCCCTCGATATACGGACCGCCTTTTTTTGCTTCCGCAGCGAAAAATTGAAGGAATTTCAATGCTATATCGGCTTCGTCATAGTCTCTGAGTGCTCCGGCGGCATCGAAGAGGCCTCGTAATTTAGCTTTATTGGGATGGTTGCGGATAACGTTAAAGAAGCTTTCTAACTCATAATTAGGTATCTCATGAATAAGATTCCCTTTTTCTTCTTCTCGTAGGGCCATTTGATTCAAGATTGCCCCCTCGACACCTTTATCAAAGAGGGGTTTCCCAAATTTTTTGCTGTAAGTGAGATAATTCCATATCGTCCCTGAGCAGCCGATAGCTTTTTTAAATTGACTGGTCTTATTGATGGAATCGCTGCAGACCCGCATAGGGTTGTAACGCACATGAAAGGAACAAATCTCAGCTTCGATATCGAGTCTACGTTTGATATAATTTGGGTCATTGATATACGCTAACGCCTCCTTCGCTCTCTCAGGATTGTTTATCTGCTCCAACGGCACGTGGGTGAGTGTAAAAAACTGTTTTGCCTCCAAGGTGTTTTCAAAAGCCACACCTTCACAGCCTGCATAAAAGTTGGCTGCTTCTGTCATTCTTTCCATTAGAAAAGTGAGCTCCCCCTCAGAGATATCCTTGAATGCAGCCTGAAATTCGTAGGTCATATGCAAATAGATATTGAAAAACTTAGTTTCAGCACGCTCCCCGGCAGCCAGATAGGGCGCTACCCTGCCGTCATCATACTCAAGATCCCTTCCATAAGATCGATTGAACGACTTAGACAGCGAGATCCTCAGCACTTTGTCCATCATGCGGCGGCATAAGCCAATGAGATTCGCTGCTTCCTGTTGATAGATGTCCTTTTCCTTATTGTAAAAAAGACCGGCGACAAACTTGAGGAAAAGCACATTTTCTTTGCGGTCTTGCTCCAACTGGCTCAGATCCGGGTTCTCTTGATCGGCGAGTTTTTGATCTTCAGCTGTCATGTCTCCACTTAGAAAACGTTTAAAAGCTCCCTTTAATTCGGGATGGTTTTTTAGCTTGAGCGGTTCATAGTCAAAAAGTTTATCCGCGACAAAGGGAATGACCTTTTGATCATAGTCTGTCCGGGATAGCTCGGATTGGAGATTTTTCTCTAAGCCGATCAGCTTTCTCATTTCCGGTTCGGTCAATATTTCAAAGATCGTTTTGATAAGATGGGCCCTTTCCGGTTTGACATTCATCTGCGCACCAAGAGGAATGTTGACGTCGGTCATGATGGAGAGATTGATATGATTCTCGTCATAGATGCCAAGACCTTCGCTAGGCAAAACACAATTGATTTTTTGTAACTGTTTGATCAATGACATGTGTTCACGCCGATTTTCAGGTTTGGTATCGGCTAAACGCAGCACCTCGACGATCAGTTTCGCTTCCAAGACTTGTGGAAAGGAGGTTTTGCTGATAACAGCACACCGTTTCCTCTTGGCTTCATTGAGCCTTTTTAGAATGAGGTCGAGAATCTCCGGATTCGATAAATCCTGAATCGAGTAATCAAGAACGTACACATCCTTGGAAAACCGTTTCTGGAAGTGGGCTGTGTTTCCTTTTACAGAGGTAAACTGGGAATGGTGGCACATCATGTAGGAAAGATAGCCTGCTTCAGAGAGTACCTCCATGAGTTTGGAGAGGATAACGGAATTTTTTCCTCCGCCCATAGCCTGTTGAAATATCACACCTTGCTGAAAGATATCGTTGATGAGTTTGGCATCCTGACTTCCTAGAACGATCTCTAACACCAATTTGATAATCGTCGCTTGTTTAGGCTTCACTCGCCATCCGCTTAGACACTCAAAAAGCAACGTAAACGTGTTCTTCTCGGGGATATAGCACCGCCCCTCTCTCATCGCCTCCTGAGCCTCTTCCAGATAGGTCTGATTTGCCTTGCCGCCCCCTAACCATGTCTTCAGCGGTTTGAAGATCCGCTCCAAATGGCATCGATGCGTCGACTCGATCATGTATTCGATGCAGGCAGAACGCACTTCTTTGATTTCCTCTTCGCTTAAGGAGGGGTTAAGCTTCATTAACTCTTTCTCAGCTTCAGGAGAAGACGCTGCTCGTAATATCGAATCGAGTGTGGGATCTTGTCTCTTGCCGCCTAAACGTGTGGCCTGCTCTTGCACGAATGGGGAGAACTGAGTAGGAAAACGTTTCATTAAATCGACAATACTTTTACCAAGGCGCTTTTCATCCTCCGAAGCTGCTTTGTGCTCATTTTCCATCTCCCCGATGAGTTGTAGATAGTCGCAGTCCTTCTTAAACACGAGTTTGGTTTTGTTATATGCCTCTTCACAATCGTCATCATAAATTTTAAGATGCTTCTCAATCTTTTTGGCCGATGCTTGCTCCGATTTTTTCAGAGGGATATCCTTCGTGTCACGTCTGGAGGGCTTTTTTTGTTGATTTGTCTGTTCTATTAGATACTGCCCTTGCCAATGGTGAAATAGCTGGTCCTGCCCTTGACGACTGAGATGAATTTCAGATGAAGTTTTGGGTATCGGTTTCTGAAGCTCTTCAGGGGTTATGGACGATGTTGAGATGGATGTTTTATGTTCAGGTATAGACAAGTCTAGAGAAGGCTTCGAAGTTTTTGTTCCAGTATAGATTTCTTTTAGAGCTTTGTACCAAAGGAACTTCTGTACTGCAGAGGCATCCCTTGCAGGGAGTTCCGGAGTCACTTTAGGAAAGGCTGCAACAAGGAAGAGTATGTTTCTTCGAGAGGCATCTATTTTGCCAATATGTGTGTGAAGCTTGTACAAAACTCTTTGCAGAGTGGGATCTTGCGAGGAAGAGGCTTTCTTAAGAGCCTCATAGCAACTCCTAAAGTCATCAAATTTATCAAGATAGGATTTGTAGAGGATATCATCACTACTATAAAGATCCAAAAAAAAGGCATCTGCGTAGGCGCAAGCTTTTTTTTGTTCGTTTTCTTTTGTAATGCCGAAAAAAATGGTGGGAACTTGCGGCTGAATAAATGGTTGTGTTGTCGAGCTTTTTTCAAAAGAGATTGTTTTTGTTATTAATTGATGTTCAACTAAAAATTTGTTCCTCTCCTCTATGATCGTTTTCGTTTCAGCATCAAACTTCGGGTCTCGAGCTATCGACCCCAATAAAAATTCGAGCAGTTCCTTTTCTTTATCATTGTCGAGCAGCAAGGGGTGTTCGATGTGGTTTAATCCATCCAGATAAGTCAAATAGATCTTTGAAATACTGTCTAACGTCTTTTCCAGGTCTTTTGAAAAAGGAGCGATCGTCTTAAAGATGTGATAAACATGGAGACGCACCGCACAGGCATTGGGAGAATGGTCTTTTAAATTCTCCGCTAATGTCAGAAGATCGACGACGGATTTAAGCGTTGTTTGCGACATATCTTCACTGATGGAGACAGATTGTATTACCTTGAAAGCTTGTTGATACCGCTTCTGAGCCAAATAGAGGTGGGCTAGGTAGACTTTAGCCTCTAGCGAGTGCGGAATTAATTGACCATCGCTCGAAACGTCATACTCATAGAAACAAAGTCTCCCTTTTTGTTCATCTAATTGCATAGGCAAGGTAATCGCGGCACTTTGTTGATAGCCCCCCGAAGAAATTTTTCCAAGTGGGACGAGGATTTTTCTTTTAGATTGATTTTCATTCACAAGAGGCAAAAAGGATGTCACACTAAAAGGAATCTTAAAATCAGGGCCGGTATCGATGTGATACTCGGGATTGTTCGGATAAACCCACACTTTCTTATCTGCGTCCCAGCGGAAATACAACGGGTTTCCTTCCTGGCTGCGGAATCGGCTGTACTCCAGAACATCATCTGCGCTCGTTTTGTCTTGCATCGCGGCGTCCACCCATCCATTAATTTCCATCACGTCGTCAAAACGATGGATCAGAGGATATTGCTTTTCATCAGCGAGAAGGCAAAACCGTTTTTTTGTTGTAGCGCTCGTGCAGATGCCGTTTTCGATTGTGTAGGCTTCTTTCCCTGTGCTTAAGTCATAGGCTAGAATGTGTTGAGGGTTTTTCGAATCCATCCACAAGGCATGATCATAGAATAAGGCATTATTCAGGACGAGTCGGTTTCTAGTGATGATGTCGTCGCTCTTGAGGTAGGTATACCAAGTGTCCTTGACTTGCCTTTGGATCCACTCCTGGCCTTCCGGTCCTATGGTCACTCGAATTTGCCCCCACACAGTATCTTGAAATCGTGTTTCAGATCCAAAAACACTCAATTCATAGCTTTTATTTTGAAACAGCCTCTGCAGCGAGGGTGTGTTTTTTAACTGTCCGCCTACGGTACGAAGATTTCCGCTGGAATTCGATATGGAAAGTTCATCGAGATTTATCGTCCAAACTTCAAACATGTCATCAATGGCTGTGATAAGATTGTCAACACGGCTCCATTGCAAGTTAAGGCCCGTCCTGTTCAGAGTCCTATTGAGAAGTGTATTGGCAAATTGGTTCCTTGACGTCGGATCGCTCACCACTGCGCTCCACTGCTTTTTTAAGTAAAAGTGGGCTCGTTTACATTCCCTGACGAAGGATGGGTCGGCGCAGCTCCCCCGCTCCTGCATCCCATTTTTCACCTGACTGCTTGAAATGAAGTAGTCGGCGTGTTGGTCCGAACGGCTCGACAGGAAAAAATCGGCCTGCAGCTCAGTGGAGAGTTGTTTCAAGGGGGTTCCCAACAGGAGTCCCATCTTGGCAAGATGCACCTCATTTTTCATGCTTTCCGATATTCCGGGGATCTTGAGACTTTTGTTTAAATAGGAGATGAGCTCGCCAACAAACTTCATCGTCTCATCGGAATAAGTGTAACTGGGATTCAAGGTGCATGTCGCTTGCAAGGCCCTTCCATAGAGGCGCAAGAGAAATAACATCTCGTTAAGCATAGGTTTTGCTTGCGGCTGAGTATCGACAAAGCTCTTTTTCCCTTTTGCCAGTAGACTTTCAAATCTCTTCAGATAGGTGGAATCCTTCAACGACTCAAAAAATGGGGAGAAAAGAATCCGATCTTCGCCCTCCACCAATTTCAAGAACATATGTTCCAACATCAAACGAAAGGGATCTTTTTCCAAAAGATACAGATGATCTTCCGTTGCATTGAGAAGCATCGTCGTCTGCAGAGACGGTTCAGCCAGAGCTAAATAGAAAGGCTGCTCATCTTCCTCTTTCTTCTGTTTGACTTCCCCTTTAGCAACAAGAATAGTGTTTTCAGATAAAACAGCGTCAGCCTGATGAAGGCTTTGTTCATGATTGGAGTAGTCCCATAGCTCATCGTTGGGAGAAAAATCTTTTTTTCCTACCACATATCTCTGTTCTCGATTGTCATATGGAAACCACCACCAAAATTTGAGAGTGTAAATGTGGATACTGTTACCACCACCACTCAACCATCCTCTTTCCCCGTCGTGTTCTTGGGGTTCCCGGGCAATATTAGATGCCTCTGTCGCATACAAAGCGATGGTTTTCAGAAGGGCGATATGCTTCAAGGATTTTGGAAAGTTGTCTACTCCGAAAACGACGAAACAGCTATGAAAGGCTCCTCGTATAGCTTTTCCTGTATCATCTCGATACTCTTTTGGTGCAAGCTGGCATAACTCTTTGCTTACACCTTCATCATTGAGAATATAATCGTTGTAAAAAAATCCTTCGGGAACTGTTCCTTTTAATCCTGCGATAAACTCGTCCTGATCAACTTTCTGAGTATCGAAGTTAAATAATACCTTTTTATCACTGTTTAACGATCCAAAGAAAAACTCTAGTTCGTTCCTTTGGTGTAAAATGGTAGGATCTTGGATCGTGTACAGCTGGTCTATTCTTGGAAAGTCATAGAAGTAGTCGGCATAGATCCCATAGTTTTTCAAAACACCATATTTTTCATCTGCAGCTCTAGCTAAACAATAGGAGATCGCTAATATCTCCATCATCGTATTTTGTGAGGCCGGAGAAGCCACTTGATTCATCTTGAAGATGGCTTGACTATACTTTTTTTGGATGTTGAGTAACGCTTCTTCAATCGAGAGAATATCTTCAACCTGAAGATCAAGCTGGGAGTCCTGTTTCAAGTGAGCCAGATTCCTCAGCGCGGCCTCAACTTGAAAAATAAGATCTTGTGTTTTCCCATTCTCATTTAATCGATTCATCTTTGTTGCAAGGTCTGCGACCACCGTTATAAGTGTTTTCCAAGTTGCCTCAGCTCCTAAGTCAGGATTCAATGGAGGGGATATTTTCGGTGGGCTATTCTTGTTAATAGTTAAAGATTTGCCTATGACTTCAGCATTATTTTTCCGCCATTCTTTCCTTTTAAACTCTTGTTGTTCAAGATACGTGGCTTCCATTTTCAGCGTTGTTTGAGTACCCTGATCGACCTTATCCATCTCTTTCTTGATCTCATTTGATAGATGGATCGCTAACGCACAGCCATTCTTGAAGGCTTCTTTCTCGGCTAAGTTGGCGTCTTCATCGCCGGACGACCAACGATTCGTATAGTTGACATTCAAGAGTGTCAAGAAATTGTGGGTCGCAGACTGCAGCTGAAACAGGTAGAGGGCAGGATCTTTGATAGTTTGGCGGTTGTTTTTGAAATGCTGAAAACTAGCCAACAAGATCGCCAGACGAACATCTAATGAGATCAACTTATAGTCGGCATGTGAGCCTACCAAGTCCAACATGACGCAATTCAGAGATTTCATCGTACAGTTTCCACTGGGCTGATTCGAAATAAACAGGTTGGGTAACTGATCAGAATCTCCACGCACAAGTCGATGGCTCAGATGGGCAAAACACTTGTAAACATTATCCCACAAGAACTGCAATGGGTTGTATTTTTCATTTTGCAAAGTCAGCAAATTTTCAAATAGGATCGGATTTGAGTCAAAAAAGAGTTCCTCCTCTGTGACCCCTTCAAAGAGCATGTAGGGACGCGTTAGCATACGTCCGGTTTTTTCTTTCCCTTCTTTCTCTTTGCCTCCTTGCCTTTTGTAAGGTTTATTGGAGGCGTCGTATATGTAAATATTGAACGTCTTAAGGCCTGTTCGCTTGAAGCGGTAGACCATCACATGGCCATGTGGATCCCTCGTAAATCCACCCTTCATCGTGTAGCTGTCGTTGACCTTCTGAGATTTCACAGCATCCATCACTTTAGCAGCATCTTTGGGTTGATGATTGTCGTTCTTAAGTTGATTGATGCTTGTGACGAGTTCAGCGGGCACCTTGCTTGAGAAAATCCCCTTCCCCCCTTGAATCATTTCAAAGGCTTTGGCGTAGATGGCGGCAGCTTGAGCAGCGTAGAACCCCTCATAACCTGAGCCTTTTGCTGAGTAGGCTAAACCGGAATTGACAAGGGCTTTTTGGGAAACAAGCTTACTTAACTCGTCGATGTATGGGTTATTGTAATTAGCGACGCGTTGTTGAAAAAAATTTGCATTTGATTGAAATGCCTTTATTGTATCGTCGATGAGAGTATTTCGGTGTGCGGTGACGGCGTCGTCAACCCTTTTGACTACCGATGGATCAAGGCTATTCCCGACTTGATTCTGTGGAACTAGATCAAATGTTGGTCTTAACATAAAATTAACATTTTTATTATAAGCATATTTAATTTCTAGTTAATAGTCAATATAATAAATTGGTCTAATTTAAATAAAGGACAAAAGATCCAAAGGACATATAGGGACACATAAATTCCTCCGATCTCAGGCTAAAGCCTGAGCTACATGTTAAATATGTAGCTCAGGCTTTAGCCTGAGATTTCTAGCGGGAATTGCTTCACTTCCTATCACAGCCTTGTTGGATAAAGGCTAAAACCCTATATACAACATTTTCAGGATGGAGGTGTCGGATGGACGATATCACGAAAAATATGCTGGAGAAGGGGTTTACCTTCTCGGGCGCAACCAGCTTTGCCCGCCTTCCTTACACCAGAGAATTGCAAGATGTCTCCGTTGCCATTGTAGGCATCCCTTTTGACTTGGCGACGTCAAACAGGCCCGGCGCTCGCTTTGGTCCGCGCGGCATTCGAGAAATCTCGATTTTTGCATCCAAGGCGCTCCAATTCGGATTCGGTCAATGGCCATGGGATCACAACCCTTTGGAGACGCATCAAGTCATCGACTACGGAGATATTACTTATCTGCTGGGTTCGCAGGAGTCGATGCTAAAAGAGGTGGAACACCATCTCTCATTGATGCTGGAAGCCGGCGTTTCCCCGCTGATTTTTGGCGGCGATCATTTCATCTCCTATCCCGTTCTGGAGGCTTTTGGCAAAAAATATAAAAATATGTCTTTGATCCATTTCGATTCCCATACAGATACCTATCCGACGAACCCGAAAACGCATGGGTGCATGTTCTACGATACAGCTGTAGAAGGGATTATAGACCCGGAAAAATCCGTGCAGATCGGGATCCGCTTTCCTTATCTGCCTGATCTGAAGTATCACATTTTGGATGCCAACCGCATTCAGGAAGAGGGCCCTGACAAGATAGCAGAGGCCGTTAAACGCATTGTAGGGAACAACCCTGCCTACCTCACCTTTGATATCGACTTTCTCGATCCTGCCTACGCTCCTGGAACAGGAACGCCCGAAATAGGCGGCCCCACGACCTATTTTGCGCGCAGGCTGTTGAGAGGCCTTTCTGGATTGAATATTGTCGGAGCCGATATCGTCGAGGTGTCTCCTCCCTACGACTCCGCAGGGCAAATCACCACGCTTGCTGCTGCCCAACTGGCCGTCGACATCCTGTATCTCCTCTGCGCCGCCCGCCCGAAACTTTGATGAAATTAATTTAAACGACTCTTAAATGAAAGTTTTGTTGAGGATTTACTGCTTGCAATAGACGTTCATATTGATCAAGTGAGACATGGGTTTTTCCCTTTTCATATCGGGCATATGCGTTTGGATAATTGGAACCTAATCTCTCAGCAACTTCACGAACAGTGGATTTACTCATTTCTCGTTGCCTTCGCAAAGAAAAAGCCAACATGACGCTATTATTCGTAGTTGAAACTCCAATTATGCCTTTTTTATAATCTTGTACGACTACTTTAAAGTCTTTCGACTCCTCAGGAAAGTAGCAAGTAACAAGACCTTCAATGGCATCCGCGATCATTTTTAGTGCTTCTTCACGCGAGTGGCCTTGAGTCATAACGTTTACAGAGGAAACTTCAACGAGCCAAAATTTACCGCTTTTCCAAATTTTACCTTCTAATTCCATCATTCCTCCTTAGCAGGATTATTTTTTGCTATTTTAAGAATTTTCCTGGCTAAATTTTCGTTTATTTCAGCATGTCTTGGAACTGATTCAAAATCCTTTCCATTAGTCCAATGGTCATGTTCGCCACCATGTTTGCTAAATCGCCAACCTAGGGCTCTAAGCTTCTTTTCTAATTCTCGCTTTTTCACACAACCCCACGATACCAGTATAAGCTTGACATATTTTATTGTACACAAGTATGTATACAAGATCAAGTGAAATCTGCATGACATGTTTTAGGTGTTAGAACACTTAACTTAAGTTGTTCCGTCGAGCAGTTTGAGGGCATCGGATGCGCTGAGCCTCTTAGAGGGGTTGGACTCAAGCAATCCTACAATCACCTTCGCATAAGGATGGACGAAATCGACCTAATGGACCAAATTGCTCGTCCATTACGTCCATTAGGTCCATTAGGTCCATTAGGTCCATTACGTCCATTTCTCCTTAAAAATGTATTGACATGGCCAACACATTGTTGCTAGGGTGTCGTTTTGGAGGTCGCCCGTGTCAGACTTTTTCTCTGTCTATGTTTACTTCGGGTTGGTTCTGTTCATCACGCTGGCGACGCTGGGCGTCTCCGGGCTGTTTCCATCGCAGAAGACCGGAAAAGTCAAGTTCATGCCATACGAGTCCGGCATCCAGACCGAGACACACCTCCTTCAAGAACGTTTCCCCCTGCGCCACTACCTGGTCGGTTTAATGTTCCTCGTCTTCGATATCGAAGTGATCTTTCTCTATCCATGGGCTGTCATCGGCAAGAAGATCGGCGCCTTCGCTTTCTACGAGATGACCTTCTTCCTAGTGGCGCTGTTGGTCGGTTTCGCCTATGTCTGGCGTAAAGGAGGACTCCAATGGGAATGAATCATAAAGAGAGAGCCCCTTTCCTCGTCGCCCCGTTAGAAAAGCTGATCAACTGGGCGCGCAGCAACTCCTTATGGCCTGCACAGTTCGGCTTGGCGTGCTGCGCCATCGAGATGATGTCCACCGCAGCCAGCCGCTACGACATGGCCCGCTTCGGCGCTGAGGTGTTCCGCGCTTCCCCGCGCCAGAGCGATGTGATGATCGTCGCAGGCCGTGTCAGCCAGAAGATGGCCCCTGTGCTGTTGACGATATACGAGCAGATGCTCGAGCCCAAGTGGGTCATCGCCATGGGCGACTGCTCCTCCACCGGAGGCATCTATAACAACTATGCCATCATTCAGGGTGTCGACAAGATTGTCCCTGTCGACGTCTATGTGGCGGGGTGTCCGCCACGCCCCGAGGCCCTCCTCGATGGGCTTATTACACTGCAAAAGAAAATCCATGAAGAACGCCCCTTCGCAAGGAAACAAATACAAGCATGAGAACTCCTGAAGCGGTGCAACAGTTGAAAAGTTCCCTCGGCGATGCCGTCGTTGCCGAAAGCAATACCCACGGTGAGACAACCCTCGAAGTGCATAAAGAAAATCTGGTTGCTGTGCTGTCCCTTCTAAAACAAGCTCCTGAGCCGGGTTTTGAGGTTCTCATGGATCTCACCGGCGTCGACTACCTTACCCCGGAGAAACGCACCAAAGTGGTCTACTGGCTCCACAACCCGACCAACTATCAGCGGATCCGCATCGTGGTGTTTGTCCCGCGCGACGCAGCGATACCCTCTGTCACACATCTGTGGGAAGGGGCCAGCTGGTATGAAAGGGAGCTGTTTGATCTGTTTGGAGTCCGGTTCGAGGGGCATCCCGACCTCAAACGCATCCTCATGCCGGACGACTGGAAGGGGCATCCTCTGCGGCGCGACTACGCCTTGACAGAAGAGCCTGTCGAATTTAAACATGGTGTGAAACCTAAGGTGCCATCGGAGATCATCCCGAATGTCAAGAGCTACAAAACAGTTTAGCCAAGAGAGGGATCCCGCCGACGTGATGGAGCTCAACCTCGGGCCCCAGCACCCCTCTACGCATGGAGTGCTGCGGATCAAGCTGCGGCTCGATGGCGAGGTGGTCCTTTCCGCTGAACCTGTCATCGGATACCTTCACACCGGCATCGAGAAAGAGTGCGAGACACGCACCTATCATCAGATTTTTACATTGATCGATCGTCTTGACTACATGTCCGGCCCTGCAGAAGAGCAGGCTTATGCCGCTGCTGTCGAACGCTTGATGAACATCGAAGTGCCCGAACGCGCCCAGACGATACGCCTCATCCTCCTCGAGCTGGCGCGCATCGGGAGCCACCTCCTTTGGCTCGGTACCAGCGCCCTCGAACTCAACATGTCGTCGGTCTACATGTATTGTTTCGCTGAGAGGGAGAAAATCCTCGACATCCTCGAAGAGATGTCCGGCGCGCGGATGTTTCCCTCTTGCTGGCGTGTCGGCGGCCTAGCGTATGATCTCAACGAAGGCTTTGAAGATCATGTCCGCGCCTTCCTGAAAGGGTTTCCACGCACATGGAAAGACCTCGACAACCTGCTGACAGAAAACTATGTCTGGTGCGACCGCCTTCAAGGCATCGCTGTGATGGATAAGGAAACCTGCCAGCAGTATATGTGCACCGGCCCTGTGCTGCGCGCTGCGGGGGTGCCGTACGACATCCGCAAGGTGTATCCTTATCTCGGCTATGAACACTACGACTTCGATGTGCCGACAGAAACCGAAGGGGATTCCTACGCGCGGTACTTGGTGCGGATGGAAGAGATGAACCAGAGCGCCTCCCTAATCGAGCAGGCGCTAGCAAAGCTGAAACCGGGCCCTGTCATCACCTCCGACCGCAAGGTCGCCCTGCCGCCGCGCCGTGACCTAGTCCGCAGCATGGAAGCAGTGATCCATCAGTTCAAGCTGGTCAGCGAGGGGATCCATCCGCCCGCCGGAGAGCTGTATCAATGTGTCGAGTCGGCCCGCGGCGAGCTGGGATACTATCTCGTGAGCGATGGAAGCAACCGGCCTCATAGGCTCCGGGTGCGTTCTCCCTCGTTCCCACATGTCCAAGTGCTGGAAAAGGTGTTGCCGGGCCATATAATATCCGACGTCGTGGTGGCTATCGCCAGCGTCGATCCTATTTTGGGGGATGTAGACCGCTGATGCTTACGGAAAAAACAAGACAAGCCATTTTAGAGCTGCAGAAGAAATACCCGAAAAAGCGCTCGGCGCTGATTCCGGCCCTCCACCTCGCTCAGGCCGAGGTGGGCTATCTGCCGCGCGACACGCAGAATGAGGTCGCGGCCCTCTTCCGCATCGACCCGAACGAAGTCAACGCCGTAGTGACCTTCTACGACATGTTTTTTGAAAAACCTGTCGGCAAACACACCATCCACGTCTGCAAAAACGTCTCATGCATGCTGCGCGGATGCGACAGCCTCTTGTCCAAAGTGTGCGACAGGCTAAACATTAAGCCTGGAGAAACGACTCCCGACGGAGAGTTCACTATTCTCAAGTCCGAATGTTTGGCTGCCTGCGACCGCGCTCCGATGATGTTGGTGGACGATAAGGTCGTCGGGCCGATCAAAGAGGATGATGTGGATCGTATCCTGGACGAAGCAAGAAAGGGAAAGGGACATCCTTCTCCTGTTAAGTTGGCGGAGGCAGACCATGCCTGAAAAACGCATCTTGATGGCCCACATGAACAATCCAGACCAGTGCAGCATCGACACCTACGAACGCAACGGCGGATATAAAGCGATCCGTAAAGCCATTCCCAATATAGCCCCGGGGGATCTGACCGAGATGGTCAAGCAGTCGGGCCTGCGCGGCCGCGGCGGCGCGGGTTTTGCCACAGGGGTCAAGTGGGGATTCGTCCCGAAAGATCCCTCCCTGCCCAAATATTTGGTCTGCAACGCCGACGAAAGCGAGCCGGGAACATTCAAAGATAGGCTCATCATCGAAAAAGACCCCCACCAGCTCATCGAAGGGATCATCCTGGCCTGTTACGCCATCAACGCTCACCGTGCGTTCATCTATTGCCGCGGAGAGTTCTTCGAGGGGATCGCGAAGCTGACCCGAGCCGTCTCCGAAGCGAGGCAGCGCGGCTATCTGGGCAATCAGATACTCGGTTCTCAATTCTCCCTCGAGATCGTCGTCCATCCCGGCGCCGGAGCCTATATCGCCGGTGAAGAAACAGCTCAGCTCAACTCACTTGAAGGGTATCGAGCCACACCACGCCTGAAACCTCCTTTTCCTGCCGTCTCCGGACTTTACGGCAAGCCGACCATCATCAACAACGTCGAAACGCTCTGCAATGTCGTTCACATCGTCAACAACGGCGTCGAGTGGTATCAGCAGATCGGCAAGCCTAAAAACACCGGAACCAAGATTTTCCAAGTGAGCGGCCATGTGCAGCGCCCCGGATGCTACGAGTTTCCCCTTGGCGTCCCCTTGAGGGAAGTTCTCGAAGCTGCCGGCTGGATGCTTCCCGGCAGAAAGTTCAAAGCATGCTATCCGGGTGGGTCGTCATGCGCCCTTCTCACAGAACGCGACCTCGACATCTCTATGGATTTTGAGACGCTGGCAGTGCGGCGCAGCGCCTTAGGTACCGCTTCGATCATTGTCATGGATGACACCGCCGATATGGTGAAGGTTGCCCATCGCCTGATGCAGTTTTATCAGAATGAGTCGTGCGGCAAATGTACGCCATGCCGTGAGGGAACGCGTTGGATGGTGCAGGTGCTTGCGAGGATAGAGGCCGGAGGCGGGACGTATGGCGACCTGAAAGTCATCGAACAGGTATGCGTCGACATGGCAGCGAACTCGTTTTGTCCATTGGCTGTGGGAGCGGCGCCGCCTGTGGTGAGCGCTGTCCAAGAGTTCAAGAGCGAATTTGAGGATTACATTAAACGCAACCCGAGAGCCGACCGCCACCCCGCAATGAAAATCGCCTATCCCTACACATAAGGAAGAGATAAAAGCTAAAAGCTAATAGCTAAAAGATAAGAAAACAGAGTTGGGAGCCGAAAGCAGCAGGAGATAGAGAAATAGTGGATAAATCTTTTATCTCTTAGCTTTTAGCTCTTAGCTCTAAGGAAGATTATGACTGATATTCATCTCACGATAGACGGCAACGCGATATCGGTGCCGAAGGGAACCACGGTATACAACGCTGCCAAGCAGATGGGCATTGAAATACCGATTTTCTGCTATCAAGACCGCATGCCCCCTTTCGGAGCCTGCCGCATGTGCCTTGTCGAAGTGGAGAAAATGGCCAAGCTCCAAACCTCATGCACCCTGGAAGCCACCGAAGGCATGGTCGTCAAGACCCAAAGCCAGATCGCTGTCGATGGCCGCGAAGGGATCCTCGAGTTCCTTCTGATCAACCATCCTCTGGACTGTCCTATCTGCGACAAGGGAGGAGAGTGCCCTTTGCAAGACAACGCGATGAAGTACGGCCCGGGCAAAAGCCGGTTCTATGAAGAAAAACGGCATTTCAAGAAGCCCATCTCATTAGGCCCTGTCTTGACCCTAGACCGGGAACGCTGCATCGTCTGCGCCCGCTGCACCCGCTTCGGCGATGTCGTCGCAGGGGACCATGCCCTCGAATTCATCGAACGAGGCTATAAGACCGAGGTGGGGACTCCGGGCGGCGGACCGGCCGAATCCAAATTCATCGGCAATACGATCATGATATGCCCCGTTGGGGCCCTCACAAGCACGGTCTATCGCTTCCGTGCCAGGCCGTGGGATAACGACTCCACTAAGACGACCTGCACGTTGTGCCCTGTCGGCTGCAGCATGATCCTCGACTCGCGCGACGGCGAGATCGTGCGAACGCGCTCCAGCGAAAACAGAGGCGTCAACGACATCTGGCTGTGCGATAAGGGATGGTTCGGATACGAATTCACCGATCGGCCGGACAGGCTGCAGCAGCCTCTCATACGACGCAACGACAGCCTCGAGCCCGCTTCCTGGGAAGAGGCGTTGACCTTGGTCGCGAAGAAGATGCACGAAGTTAGGCCTAACGGCAAACTAGGCGCCCTCGGCGGCAACCCGCTAACCCTCGAAGAAAACTACCTGTTTCAAAAGCTCATGCGCGAGGGCGTCGGCGTCAACCACGTCGACCACCGCGTCGGCATGTCTATTATCCATCCTGACGAAGAGATCCTTCCTCCTGGCATGGAGATGTCGATAGGGGAGTGCGAGCAGTTGTCCTATGCTGCCCTGCTTGGACTCGATCTGACGGAAGAGTTCCCTGTCGTCTGGCTCAGACTCAAGCAAGCCATCAACTGCGGCGCCAAGGCGATGTTTATGGGACACTATGCTCCTGAGATAGCCAAGCATCTTTCTCAGATTGTGTTGCATCGCCCAGGAAAAGAGCTGGAGGCTATCAGAGAACATATTCCGCATATCACAGAGCTTTCCCAGCAAGGAAAAAAAGTTGCCTTATTCGTCGGAAGACAGTACTTGGCTTCAGAACACCGAGGGGCGATCTTGTCTGAGCTGACCGCGCTGAAGCTGCTGATACCGACTTTGATGATCAACATCATGGAAGGGCGAGGAAACAGCTCCGGAGCCCGTCTGGCAGGGATGAGGCCCGATGCAGGACCTTTCGGTGCACGCATAGCCAACCCAGGGCTCGATGCGGTCCAACTTGTCGAGGCAGCGGCAAGCACAGGATGGGATTTCCTCTATGTCGCCGGAGCCAACCCCGCACTCAAGTATCCCTATAAGCTATGGGAGCAAGCCCGCAACAAGCTCGGATTCCTCGTTGTGCAAGATCTGTTCTTAACAGAGACCGCTAAGCAGGCCGACGTCGTCCTGCCGACGCTATCTTTTGTGGAGAAGCAAGGGACCTTTGTCAACATCGAAGGGCGATTTCAGAGTCTCAACCCTGGAAAAAAGATCCCGGAAAACATATTCAGCGATGGAAGAATCTTCCTCATGCTCGCACAGAAGCTGAAAGTGGATATCGGTGTCGATGTCGACTTGAAACAAGGGAAGCTTGAGGCTCGAAGCCAGAAGACAGAGATGAAGAGGAAAGGGGACGTGTCGTTAGCTGCCACTTTTGCACCCGAATTGTTTGACCATGGTGTGAGGATGAAGCATAATGCGCATTTGGTTCAGATGGCGAAAGAGCCGCGGATACGCCTGAATTCGCGTGAAGGGGAGAAGAGGGGAGTCCGCGATGGGGATCTGATACGGGTGAAATCGAATGGGAAGATGCTGATGGGACAAGTGAAGGTGGATGATGGCGTGGCGGATGGCACGTTGGTGTTGCCTCTTGGATTTGAAGAGGTGCCTGTGTACGAGCTTGGAGCCAACCTGCTAAACGGCCTCCCAGTAGAAATAGAGGTGTGTAAGTAACAAAAGCAATTTCACGCAAAGACGCAAAGGAGCAAGCGCAAAGCACGCAAAGAAAGATGTTTGTCTAACCACTTTCCTCTTAGCGGTCCTGACCTAAATCAATCGCCAAGGTCGTTATGACTCAATGATAGGTCAGGCGATTGATTTAGGTCAGGACCGCTAAGAGGAAAGTGGTTAGACAAACACTTTACAGCCTTGCTACCGCAAAATAAGAGGTGATTGGATGCATGAAAATGATATAGCAAAGGAAATCGTTGACGCTGCATATAAGACACATAAGGCTCTTGGACCAGGCTTGCTTGAATCCATTTATGAATTGGTTTTGTTCCAAGAAATCAGAAAAAAAGGTTTGATATGTAATCGTCAAGCTGGTGTTGACGTATATTATGATGGAAAAATAATTGGAGAGGGTTTTCGAGCAGACCTCATTGTGGAAAATAAGGTGATTGTTGAGATTAAATCGGTTGAACAGGTAATTCCATTGCATCTGAAACAATTGCTCACCTATCTTACGATTGCTAATATGAAATTAGGCTTCTTGATTAACTTTAATACCTCTTTGATTAAAGAGGGTATATATAGGGTGGCTGACAAGCTGTAAAGTGTTTGTCATTTTCCCCTATGGCGTCCTGGCCTTTCATCAATCGCCCTTCCCGCCTTTTAGTCATAACGACTCTGGCGATTGATGAAAGGCTAGGACGCCATAGGGGAAAATGACAAACATCTTTCTTTGCGTGCTTTGCGGTTGTTTCTTTGCGTCTTTGCGTGAAATTGCTTTTGAGGTGGTTATGCTGTTTGAAATAGGTGTGGTTTTAGCGAAAGGGTTGGTCGTCACGCTGCTTCTCCTCGGCGCCGGCGCTTACATGACGCTGATCGAACGCGTCCTCATGGCCCGCATGCAGCTGCGCCTCGGACCTAACCGTGTCGGCCCTTTCGGCCTCCTTCAGCCTATCGCAGACGGCATCAAGCTACTCTGCAAAGAGAGTTTCCAGCCCGCCAACATCGAGACGTTCACCTACTGGCTTGCTCCGGGCATCTCGCTGTTCATCGCTTTGTTCGTCTTCGTCCTCATCCCCTTCGGCGGCACGGTGGAGCTATGGGGGCATCAGATCGACCTTCGCATCGCTGACGTCAACGCCGGCATCGTCTTCCTTCTGGCATTCTCCTCCCTGGCAGTTTATGGTGTCGTCCTCGCCGGATGGTCTTCGAACAATCGATACTCTCTCCTCGGAGGCCTCCGCGGCACCGCCCAGATGATCAGCTATGAGATCCCGATGGGCATCTCCCTATTGACCGTCATCTTGTCTGCGGGGACTCTCAGCTTACCTGGTATTGTCGAAGCCCAACGGGACCACTGGTTCATCTGGACGAATCCGATCGGCTTCCTGATCTATCTAACGACCGCTTTTGCCGAGACGAACCGCGCTCCGTTCGACATGCCTGAGGCCGAGCAAGAGCTGACGGGAGGCTACCACACCGAGTACGGCGGGATGAAGTTCGCCGTCTTTTTCCTTGCCGAATACATCAACATCATCGCCGTGTCTGCCATCGCTGTGACGCTATTTCTTGGTGGATGGCATGGCCCCGGAGATATCCCTGTTTTGTGGTTCCTAGTGAAGGTGGCGTTCTTCATCTTCTTTTTTATGTGGGTGCGCGCTACGATGCCGCGGTTCCGTTACGACCAGCTCATGAGCTTTGGCTGGAAAGTGTTAGTGCCTTTGGCTACAGTGAATTTGATCCTGACAGCTTATTTTACGATGGTATGATATGAGAAAGACGTTTGGTAGAGTGATGTCGATGTTCCGCGGGTTGCTGATAGTCTTGAAGTATGCTTTCAAACGGCCGGTGACGATACGCTATCCGGAGAAAAAGCGGAAACTGCCTGCTCGTTCCCGTGGCAGGCATTATCTGACCAAGTGGGAAGACGGCAAAGAGCGATGCGTCGGCTGCGAACTGTGCGCCATCGTCTGCCCGTCGCAGGCTATCTATGTCAAAGCTGCTCAAAACGATCCGGACAATCCCGTCTCCCACGGAGAAAAATATGCCGAAGATTATCAGATCAACATGCTCCGGTGCATCTTCTGCGGCTATTGCGAGGAAGCGTGTCCTACGGGCGCTGTCATCCTAGGAAACGATTATGAGCTCTCGGGATATACCCGCGAGTCTTTGATCTATACCAAAGAGATGCTTACAGAGAAAACACCAGGCGAGTCCGGCCGCGATCCAAAGAGGGAGATTTAAGATGCTGTTACCTGAAAACCCTGTGCAGTGGATCCTGGGAAGCATCCTGGTTCTTGCTTCGCTGGGAGTGATCCTAGCGCGCAAGCCGGTGCATGCCAGCCTCTCTTTTTTGCTCAGCCTATTGGCTCTTGCAGCGCTCTATCTGCAGCTGTCCGCCCAGTTTATCGCTGTGATGCAAGTGTTGGTGTATGCTGGGGCTATATTGGTCATTTTTATGTTTGTGATCGTCCTCTTCCAGGATGCCTATCAGCAGATCGCTCACGAAGAAGCTAAGAGTGCACCCATCTGGCTCTTCAGCGCTGCCAGCCTGTTTTTGCTGGGCATGATTTTCCTTGGGACACAGTTAGTTTCTACAATTCCGTCAACCGAAACATTACCTACCGATTTTGGCACAGTACAATCGCTTGGACAAGCCCTTTACATCGACTTCTTCTTTCCCTTCGAGGCGGTGATTCTACTATTTTTGGTGGCGATCATAGGAGCGTTATACATTGGAAAGAAAGGGGACATTTGTTCATAAGATTGCTATCGTGAACGTGCCCGTGCCCGAGCCCGTGCCCGAAAAAAGCCGGTTTTCGGGAACGGGCACGGGCTCGGGCACGTTTACGATTTAAATTAAGGAGAACAACAATGATACTGATAAGTCTAGCGATGTTCACGGTGGGAATAATAGGCGTGCTAGCCAAACGCAATGCCCTGATTCTTTTTTTGTCGATTGAGTTGACGCTCAATGCCGCCAACCTACTGTTTGTTTCTTTTGCCAACCAATGGGGCAATTCGATAGGGCTTGTGTGGGTGTTCTTTGTTCTTGTCGTCGCCGCGGCAGAGGCTGCTGTGGGGCTTGCGATCATCATCAACCTGTTCCGGTCGAAGCAGGTGGTTGACGTCGATCAGTACAATGTTTTGAGGGGATAGCATGGAGTTTGCACTAGGACTTGGACTTTTTGTACCGCTGCTGGGATTTCTCATTTTGCTAGCGACATCACAATTCATCGGACGCCTTGCAGCAGGTCTCATCGCCTGTACGGCAGTGTTTGTGTCGTTCGTGACTTTTGCCAGCCTGCTGATGGAGTACTCGCAGCCTGCGGACTACGTCTTGTTTCAATGGATCCCTGTCGATAAAATCAATGCCGACTTCGTCCTGCATCTCGATCCATTATCGCTTCTGATGACCCTGATCATCACCGGCGTGGGCTTTTTGATCCATGTCTATTCCATCGGCTACATGGAGCACGACGAGGATTACGCCCGCTTTTTCGCCTGTATGAATTTTTTTATCTTTTCCATGCTGCTGCTCGTCCTGGCAGGGCATCTGCTGCTGCTCTTCGTCGGATGGGAAGGGGTCGGCTTGGCGTCGTATCTGTTGATCGGCTTCTGGTACCACCGCCCCGCCGCCGCTAGGGCCGCCACCAAAGCCTTCGTCGTGAACAGAATAGGCGACTTCGGCTTCCTGGTCGGTTTGCTTCTGACATTCACCATCTTCGGGACTGGAAACATCGTGGAGATCTCCACACAGTCGGCACAGAAATTTGCCGTTGATGCGCCCCTGCTGGGTCTGCTGTGCCTACTCTACTTCGTCGGCGCTGTGGGCAAGTCGGCTCAGCTGCCCCTCCACACATGGTTGCCCGATGCCATGGAAGGCCCCACTCCAGTGTCGGCCCTGATCCATGCTGCCACCATGGTGACAGCGGGTGTGTATCTTGTTGTCAGACTTCATCCGATGTTCTTGCTCGCTCCGACCACCCTCCACTTTGTTGGGGACATCGGCGGTGCGACAGCGCTGTTTGCCGCTATGTGCGCCATCGGACAGAACGACGTCAAGCGCGTCTTGGCCTATTCGACAGTCAGCCAGCTCGGCCTCATGTTCCTCGCTTGCGGCATCGGCGCCTTCTATGCCGCCATGTTCCACCTGACGACCCATGCCTTCGTTAAGGCCCTCTTGTTTCTTTCTGCAGGCAACGTCGTCCATATGATGCATGGCACCACAGATATGCAGAAGATGGGTGGACTCCAAAAGAAATTCACCAAGACACATTGGCTGTTTTTGGTGGGCGTGTTGGCGATGTCGGGGATACCGCCTCTGTCGGCATTCTTCAGCAAAGAGTTGATTTTAGAGCAGGAATATCTCGCCGGGTATGAGACTCTTTTTATTGTTGCTTTAGTGACTTCTATCCTAACAGCCTATTACCTGATGCGCGCTTATTGCCTCACATTCACCGGAGCGCCGCGCCTCGAGGATAAGATCTTAAGGGCAGTCAAAGAAGCGCCTGGCGTCATGCTTATTCCTGTGAGCCTGTTGGCGCTGCTTTCCATTTTTGGAGGCTTCCTCGGCTGCCCCTTCTGCATGACTGATATTCTGGAACCCTTTCTTGCCAAAGCCGATGTTTTGCTTCCTCACGAAGATCACTCAGTCAGTGCTCTGTACTCTCCTGAAAGCCTGCTGGCCATGTTAGGCGCTTTCCTAGGCGTTGGCGTCTCAGCCTACGTCTACACACAGTATGCTGACCGCCTATGGGATGCGTGCCTTATCTTTCGCAAATCGTTCTATATCGACGAAATTTATTGGAGGACGATTGTCCTTCCACTGAGGTCCCTATCCCAATTCATTGCGAATGTGACAGAGCCGACAATATTCGATGGAGCCATACACGCCGTGGTGCGAGGGACAGGAAAAACTGCTGTCAAGCTGCAACGTATGCAGAGCGGTCAGATCCGGTCTTATGTTGCCTGGATGGCCGTTGGCACCGTCATTTTGATTGTGTATTTTATCGCAAGATAAGAAAGGAAGAGAGATGTCAATATTGTTTTTAATCCTATTCCTGGTGCCTTTTGCAGCATCGGCGGCAGCGTTTATGTTTCGCCATATCCCGAAGTGGTATGCTGTCGTGCTGAGCTGCGTTCCTCTGGCCATCTTGATTGCAGGCCAAGGAAGGTGGATCGGGTCCAACATTCAGTATGCCTGGTTCCCGGCGATGTCGATCCAATTTCATCTGAACATCGACGCCCTCTCCCTGGTTTTCCTCTACCTGACGGCGGTGATCATCCCGATCAGCCTCCTCGCTGCCGGCTCCCTCGCTTATGCCCATATTTTTTATGGGTTGGTATTCCTGCTGCAAGGGCTGCTCATCGGGTTCTTCACTGCACGCGACCTGGCCGTCTTCACCATCTTCTGGGAAGCTATGCTCATCCCGCTGTATTTTATCATCAACCTCTGGGGAGGGCCTCAAAGGCAGATGGCTTCCCTCAAGTTTTTGATCTATATGATCGCCGGCTCAGTGCTGATGGTCGCTGCGGTCTTGGCGTTGTATTTTGCGGCGGGTAAGTCGTTTAACCTAGACACCTTGGCCGGAGTGTCCGCTGGAGCGCCCTATGCCGTTTGGCTGTTTGGGATCTTCATGCTTGCTTTCGCCGTCAAGACACCGCTTTTTCCTTTCCACGCTTGGCTCCCCGATGCCTACTGCCAAGCTCCTGTCGCCGGGACGATCCTTCTCTCGGCCATCTTGTCGAAGGCTGGAATCTATGGGATCCTGCGCATCGGGATGGAGCTCTTCCCAACGTTACTCCAGGAGTGGAGTCCGCTGTTGCTTGGCTTATCTATCGCTGGAGTCTTCTACGGAGGATTTGCTGCCTGGATGCAACGAGATTTCAAACGCCTCATCGCCTATTCCAGCTTCTCCCATGTCAACTTCGTCATGGTTGGACTATTTGTGTGGAGCCAGACAGCCCACTCAGGCGCTATCTTGCAGGCATTGAATCATGGCATCACCATTGCGGCGCTGTTCCTTGTCGCCGGATGGCTTGAAGAGCGCCTCGGCACCACCTCATTTGGCCACGTGAGCGGCCTTGCCAAGTTCCTGCCGCAGCTTTGCTGGCTGACGCTCCTCTTTGTGCTGTCATCTGTAGCCCTTCCCGGCACCAACAGCTTCGTTGGGGAGCTTTTGATCCTCTTCGGACTCTTTGTCAATTACCCATGGGCTGCTGCCTTCCTAGCATTGACTGTCATCCTTTCCGTGATCTATATGCTGCGCTGGATGCAGAAGGTCTATTTTGATGAGCCCAGCCTCTTCCAGGACTCGTGGATGGACATCACAGTCAAAGAACTCGCCATCGCCGCGCCGCTCGCTTTCCTGATCTTGTGGATCGGCATCTACCCGGCCCCTGTGTTAAACCAGATCAAGCCCGCATCCCAAAAAATCATTGCTGAGGAGACAACATGAACATCGTTTTGAACTGGGTCGACTTCGCCGCCATCAGCCCCCTGTTGATCATCCTAGTAGGCGCTTTGCTCGTTCTTCTTCTGGAAACGTTCGACGAGTCGGCATCGAAAAAGTATGCCGGCATTTTGACCCTGGCTACCATCGCCTTAGCAATATACGCCGCCATTGTGTCGCCGCCAAGCCACAATAATCTGCTGACACCCTGGCTGAGGTTCGATTCGTTAGAGCGCCTCTTCACTGTCTTGTTCCTGGCTATCGGATTCGGCTCGGCGCTTCTTTCGTCATCCTTTTTCCAACGGTTCGAAGCCACCCGCGGGGAATATTTCTTTCTGCTGCTTTCAGCCCTGTTTGGATTGATCCTAGTGGGAGCATCCGCCGATTTCTTAACCTTATTTCTTGGGCTCGAAACCCTTTCTATCGCTCTGTATGTGTTGTGCGGATACATGAAAAAGTGGGAGATCTCCCACGAGGCTGCCATCAAGTACTTCCTGATGGGAGCTTTGGCTGCAGCTTTTCTGTTGTATGGCATCGCCTTGATCTACGGTGCTGTCGGAACGACTCGCTTCGACGCCCTTCTTGGCGGCTATCATGCCTTGGCAGCCGGGTCGGATAAGGTCCTTTTCTTGAGCGGCATCGCGCTGGTGACGCTCGGTTTGGCATTCAAAGCCGCCATCGTGCCGTTTCATGTGTGGGCGCCGGACGTCTACGACGGAGCGCCGACACCCGTGACAGCCTTTATGGCAGTGGGAACCAAGGTGGGAGCCTTTGCGGCGTTCGTTCGGGTATTCTTTGACGCCCTGCCCCAGTTTGATATCTTGTGGCATGAGGGGATAGCCCTGTTGGCATATCCAACGTTGATCTATGCGAATATCGTCGCGATACGTCAGCAGCAGCTGCGCCGGTTCTTCGCCTATTCGGGCATCTCTCATGCAGGCTTCTTGCTCATACCGTTAGCGGCCGGCACTCCGGATGCCCTATCGGCCTTACTGTTTTACTTAGTCGTCTATGCGCTGGCGACGCTGGGATCTTTTGCTGTGCTGGCATTTCTAGATGAACGTACCGAAGGAGTCCTACTGCGCGATCTGAAAGGATTATTTCGTCGGTCGCCGCTTCTTGCCGGTGTATTGGCCTTGTGTCTGCTGACGTTGGCAGGCATCCCGCCGACAGCAGGATTCTTTGCCAAGTTTTATGTGTTCAAGGTAGCGTTTGAGGCAGGATATTATGCGTTGGTGATCGTAGGCTTGCTGACGACGATCCTATCGGCCTACTATTACTTAAGGATCGTGGCCATCATGTTTGCCGAGGTGCCGGAAGAGACCGCCTCGCCGAAGCGTTCCTGGCCGGCAGCCCTGGTCGGTGCAGCCGCCTTCGCCGCCATAGCAGTCATCTCCTGCTTCCCCGCGCCGCTGCTGCAGCTCCTCCAGCTAAAATGAGAAACAGAACGACAAACGACACACAGGACAAATAGGACACATAGGACATTGCTTTTGTCCTATGTGTCCTATATGTCCTGTGTGTCCTTTATCCTTTATGTTACCCCTCACTTAACCGAAGCTTATTGTACATGCGAAATAAGGGGGCATGATACCCGACATGTCCGCCTGTGCTGCCTTCCAGAATGATGTTGCGGCCATTGGGATTGACGGCTTTGAGACGCTCTGAAAACAAGGCATCATCACGATTCGACAAGATCTCGTCGGGCACTTCCCAATAGACGATGATGTTTAATTTCAGTCCTGAAAGAAGAGGGATGTTGTCGATCGGATTGAATCCATTTTTGTTGTACCGGCTGCTGACGGCATCTCTGCCTTCGCCAGCGCCGCGACGCCCATTGACCTCATTCATCGACTTCAAGGGCGCATCAAGCAAGACCCACCCATTCTGAATGGCATTAAGGATGACTTTTTTCTCGTCCGCACCCACACCGATTGAAGCCAATTGGGTATCAAACCGGTGCGTATTCAGGACGGCCAAGGTGTTGATGACAGCTCCGCCGCCGGCTGAAAATCCGTAGAGGTTGACCTTATCCAGCTTCCCATCCACAACCAACTTATTGAGCATATAGACAACTGGAAGGATCTCGTCGATGGACCCATAAACCGATTTAGTGAGATCATATTGTCTATCCAGGATTCTGTAGTCGGGAAAGTTGAAGGAGACCATGATGTCGGAGATGTCGCCATAAGACTGGAGTATGCGTGCAATAGAATTGTCACCGCCGTAACCATGAAGCAAAAGCAAGACGTCGGAATTCTGGCTATGCCCCGGCAAGATTGTGATGCCCATATTGTACTGAAAAGGGTTCGAGGATGCATCAGCGAAGAGGCTTTTAAGCTGTTGTGTATCGGCACATTCAGAAACATCCCCCATTGCCAAAAAGCACATCAACAGAATAAAAACTGATCTTTTCATATTATACTCCTGCCTAGAACAACGACAAACTACAATGACACATAATCGACTTAATTGTCCACATAGTCCTTAAGGTCGTTGGGGTCGTCATTGTCGTTTGTCGTTTAAATCCAAATAGGTTACTATCTGTGTATGTTGAACATAAGCAAGCATCTCAACTTTACCTTATTTATCGTTGTACTCATGGCATCTTTCACTCTTCAAGCACAGCAAACCTCTGTTTCTGAGTTTTTGCACCGATCGAGAAATCGGTATGAACAGACGATCTGTTTGCCCGTAAATCAATGGCCGACTTTACACTTTGTCTTGGGCAATGAGTCGGCCGATTTAGATTCCATCGCGTCCTCGATCGCCTATGCATACTTAAACAATGCAATACCACTACTTAATATCACTAAAGCAGAACTCTCCCTGCGTAAAGATACCCTCTACCTGTTCGATCTGCTTAAGATCTCTAAAGATGATCTCCTCTTTTTAGATGATGGAATCCCTTTTGACATTCTTCTATCTAACAAAAAACTTCGGATTACCCTCGTCGACCATAATCGCTTACGCAGCAGCCAAGAGGCTTTTGCTCCTTTTGTCGAAGCGATCGTCGATCATCACTTCGATGAAAACCAACGCTATCCATTGTTGACGAATGAAAATAAAACGATTATGACAGTGGGTTCCACCGCTACACTGATTGCAGAAAAGGCTAAAGAAGACGCTATCTCACCGGACCTTGCTGTGCTCCTCTTAGGTGCTATTCTCATGGATACTGCAAATCTGAATTCCAAAGAAAAAACAAAGGAAAAAGATAAACAGGCGGTAGCAACCCTGCGTAAGATCGGTTCTAGTGTCATTCCATCTGACTTCTACGACAAGCTCGTGGCGGCCAAAAACGATATCGCGGGCCTCACGCCGGCGATGCTGTTAAGCAAGGACTTTAAGGCCTATTCTGATGGGGATATCGTCTACGGCATCTCTTCGATGCCACAGTCTGTATCATGGTGGAGCGGAGATGAAGAAGCTCTGCTGCCTATCCTGGAACAATTCTCACGAGAGCGCAATCTATCATGGTTGATTGTTTTGATGCACAACCAAGAGCCGCAAGGGCCTAAACGAAAAATTCTGGTGTACAGCCAGTCTGAAAAGCTTGTGAATGCCTTCGCTGCCTATGTTAAAACCGATGAAACGCTGAATAAAATCCTTCTTCCGGGGCCAGCAGCAGCGGACAAACGGCTGCTTTTCTATGTCTCGCCAAAGGCATTAGCCAGAAAAGAGCTGCAACCGCTTCTTCAGCAATTACCCTCAAATCTGGGGTCATAATGAAATTTACAGTTCCTCCCCGCCTTCAACAGGGGGATAAGGTAGCTATCCTATCCCCTTCAGCGGGGTTGCCGGCCATCTTTCCTTGGGTGTACGCTCTTGGATTAAAAAGACTTCGCGATGTCTTTCAGCTTGAGCCAATAGAGTTTCCCACAGCACGCAAAAATCCTGAATTTCTGGAAAAAAATCCTAAGGCTCGCGCAGAGGATATCAATGCTGCTTTTGCAGATCCTTCCATCAAAGCCATCATCGCGACGATCGGGGGAATTGATCAAATCCGCATTCTTCCATATCTGGACGCTAACACCATCGCCTCCAACCCCAAATCCTTTCTAGGATATAGCGATAATACCAATCTGCATCTCTATCTTTGGAATTTAGGCATAGTGTCCTACTACGGCGGCAATCTGATGACCCAATTTGCGATGCAAGGCAACATGCATGATTTCACCGTTCACCATATTAAGAAGGCTCTTTTCGACAAGAGTATTGGAGAGATCCATGCCGCACCCGAATGGACCGACTATGATTTGGAATGGGAGGATCCTCAAAATTTAAACAAAATGCGTCCCATGTATAAGGGTGAGGGGTGGCAGTGGCATAACCACGAAAATAAACGTGTCGAAGGAAGGTTGTGGGGAGGCTGCTTAGAGGTTCTAAATCTACATCTGTCTGTGAGGCGATATTTACCATCGTTTGATCAGCTGTCTGGGTGTATCCTTTATCTCGAAACCTCAGAAGAAATGCCCGCAGAAGGGCTCGTCTATTGTTTTTTAGCAGCATTGGGAGAGCTGGGAATCTTGCATCGATTTAAAGGGTTGCTTTTCGGAAGGCCTAAAGCACAGTATTGTGGGAGGTTGCCGCCTGAAGGGCGTGAGAGGTATATCGCCAATCAACAACAGGCTGTGAAAAAGGCATTACACGATTACGATTGTGACCTACCCGTAGTGTTCAACGTTAACTTTGGTCATACAGATCCCCAAGTCATCTTTCCTAATGGCGGCATCGCCACGATTGACGGAGTCAAGAAAACCATCCGTTTTAGCTGAATGGTTCTAAGATTATGCTTTGTTTATTTGCGCAAGATATAGTTTTGCTAGGTTTCTCTTAGTAGGTTTGAGTTGGGCGAAGCGGGGGTTTAAGGGGGCTTGCCCCCTTTTTGGAGTGCGGTAAGGGCCACCCGCAACTGAGGATTTGTGAGACTCCCGTACCGCTTTTCTATGCAACCTCAAATCTTAAGGACTAGGACACACAGGACATACACGACACATAGGACCTTGCTTTCGTCCTATTTGTCTTGTTTGTCCTGTGTGTCCTAGTCCTTAAGATCTTAACATGTGAGGTCGCATAAAAAAGCGGTACGGCAATCGCGCAAATCCTCAAGGGCGTAGGGGCCGTACCGCACTCCAAAAAAGGGGGCAAGCCCCCTTAAACCCCCGCTTCGCCCGTCTCAAATCCGCTTGGAAAACCTATAAACTATAGACCCCCGAATGGGGTGGCGGAATCACAGGGACTTTTGTATTTGTCCCTTAGGTCGATTAGGTCCCTTACGTCCCTTAGGTCGCTTAGGTCCTTTTGTCCTTAAGCCTTTGCAGCATCAGGTAGATGATCGGCGTGACATACAGCGTAAGCAATTGCGAAAAGAGCAGCCCGCCCACGATGACAAGGCCGAGGCCGCGGCGCATTTCGGCGCCGTCGCCGAAGCCTATCGCGATCGGGACAGCGCCCATCACTGCGGCCACTGTCGTCATCATGATCGGACGGAACCGCACGAGGCACGCCTCGTGGATGGCTTGTTGCGGGGCGACGCCCTGCTTTTGCGCTTCTACGGCATAGTCGACCATCATGATCCCGTTCTTTTTCACGATGCCTATCAGGAGAAGGAATCCCACAGCGCTGAAGATCGAGATGGGTTCTCCAAACAGAAATAGTGTGAGGACTCCGCCCAAACCGGCGAATGGGATGGACGACAGGATAGTCAGAGGGTGGATGAAGCTTTCGTATAAGATCCCCAGCACGATATACATGACGACAGCAGCCGCCAGTAGAAGAAGCAGGGTCGTATCGATGGTTGAGGAGATGGCTTTGGCTGTTCCATCCAACGATCCACTGATGTTGCTGGGCAATGCCCCCGCAGCAATCTGTTCCGTCCATTCCATCCCTTTATTTGGCGCGATGCCCTCGGCTAGGGAGAAGCGGATCGTGGCTGAGGGCATCTGGTCGCGGCGTATCAGGCTAGGGGAGCCGAGCTTCTCTTGCCAGTGAGCAATGGACTTAAAAGGAACGAAATGGCCTGAAGGGGACTTGAGAAACAGCTTCTTTGGCGCATCGGAGTCGTCCCGGAAGCCCTTAAGGAGCTCCATATAGATTTTTTCTTGGTTAGCTCCTTTAATGATCTCTCCGATGGATCCTTGCGCATATGCCTTCTGGAGCAGATCCTGGATCTGCAATTTGTTAAAGCCATATCGATGCGCGAGCTCTTCGTTGACGTTCATAGCGAGGATAGGGGAGTCGTTATTCACCGAATTTTGAACGAACGAAAATTCAGGATGAGTCTTTAGCTCTTTAGTGAGATCGCGCGCTGCATTTTCGACATCGGCGAACTCCAGGCCTCGAACAACGAACTGGTATTGGCCTGGACGGCCGAATTCGAGGTCGAGGTTAATGAGTTTGTAGGGCTGTATAAATGTTTGGATCCCTGGAATGGCATCGAACTGGGTTTGAATCGTCGTCATGATCTCCTGCTGTGGAGGTCGCTTAGACAATGGTGTGAGCTTGATGCCGTAGATAAGAAGGCCATCCATATTGAGGTTGATGTAATTTTGAATATGGGGATTGGGGATGAGGAGGCTCTCGAGCTTCAATTGCTGTTCGTTGGCTTGTGCTGCCGATAGGCCCTTGGGCAGATTGACAATAACGAAGATAAATCCGCGGTCATCGGATGGAATGAGGTTGACAGGGAGCTTGTTAAAGAGAAACACTGTCGCACAGACGCAGAGAACAGCGATGGAGAGGATAGATTTGGGAAAGCGGAAGCACTGTTTGAGTGTTTTGCTATAGAGTTCTACGAAGCGCGCATTTGTGTTTGTGATGGCTTTTTGCAAAGGCGTGTGCTCTTTGTGTGCCGTCAGGAATCGACTGCATAGCATAGGAGTGAGCGTCAGCGAGACAAAGCCTGATACCAGGATAGCGACGGCTAAGGTGATGCTGAACTCGCGGAAGAGGCGGCCGTTCATCCCCGGCATGAACAATATCGGGATGAAGACTGCCACAAGCGACAGAGTCATCGAGAGGATCGTGAAGCAGATCTGCTTAGAACCCATCAGGCTGGCTTCGCGAGAGGAGTCTCCCTTTTCATGGTAGCGGACGATATTTTCAAGGACGACGATGGCGTCATCGACAACAAAGCCGACGGCCAGCGTTAGTGCCAATAGTGAGAGCAGATCGAGGCTGAAGTCTGCCAGGTACATAACGACGAAAGTACCGATCAATGAAAGAGGCAGCGCCGCACTTGTAATAAGCGATTCAGACAATCGGCCAAGGCTGAAATAGATCACGAGGACAACCAGAGCGAAGGCGATAAGCAGCGACCATTGCACATCGTGGAGGGAGTGTTCAATCCAGATAGACTTATCAAAGAACAACGTGAGTTTGAGCGTGGAGGGCAGTTCCTTTTCGATAGTGGATAAGGCCTCTCGGACCGATTTTGCGATCGCGACAGTGTTTCCATTGCTGACTTTTTGGATTCCCATGATCAAGGCTAGAGAGGGTTTGCCTTCGTTGACGAAACGGAACTCTCGATCGAGATCGGACTTATCTGACACCTCGCCGATATCTTTAATGCGGACGTTGGTGCTGCCGATCTTGATGTTCTCGATCTCTTTGGCTTCTTGGATTGTCCCTGGCCACTCGATGGAGAGGCGTTTGCTGTTTCCTTGAATCGTTCCAAGAGGCATCTGTGAGGTGTGCTGTTTTACTGTGTCGGCAACTTCGTTGAAACCGATGTGCCGCGCTGCCATCAACTCCGGGTTGAGGCGGACCCAGATCGACTTTTCTGCTCCGTACACCTTGATCTGAGCGACGCCTTCGAGTCTGTTAAGCCGTGGTAAGATATAGACGTCGGCATAGCTGCGCATCTCTCCAACGCTCGATTGGTCCGACGTCAGAAGGAACCACATGATGGGATCTTGGCTATCTTCGTGAAGAGAGTAAGAGGGGCGAGGGTTTAGGTCGTTCGGCATGTGGGGTTCAGCGCGCTTCAGGGCTGCTTGGACGTCGCGCACAGCTTCATCCATATCCTTGGATAAGTCAAAGGCTAGGGATATCGATGAATGCCCGAGCGAGCTCGTGGAGTTCATCTCCTGAACACCTTTAACATGCGTCAGCTCTTTTTCCAGAGGGATAGTGACCTGGTTCAGCACCGCTTCAGGGCTCGCTCCGGAATAGCCTGCTGTGACTTGAATATTGGGCCTTTCTATTGTGGGCAGGTCGTTGACAGGCAGTTTGAAAAAAGCGACTATCCCAGCTAATACGAGCGTGATCATGACAAATGTTGTCATGACAGGCCGGTGGATAAAGGGTGCGGATAAGTTCATGATTTGACATCCACTTTAATGCCCGGCGAGAGGCGCAGATGGCCATCGAGGATGATCCGTTCTGACGGGTCTAATCCTTCCAGGACGATCTGATCGGTTCCCTGCTCGCTTCCCAAGATCACCTGACGAATCGCTACTGTCATATCCTGCTGGACAACATAGACGTAAGGCCCTTGCTGGTTGTATCGGATAGCCTTCTGTGGGATCAGCTTGGCGTTGGCCTCCACAGCGACAGGAATACGTACTAGCAAGGTTTGTCCCGGCCGCAGAGCATACTCCGGGTTTTGGACGCTCCCTCGCACCAACAGAAGCCCTGTCTTGGAGTCGAAGTGGTTGTCGAGAAAGGTCGCTAACCCTGTTTTGCAGGCATCGGAGTTGCAAAGGGATTTTATTTCAATCGGCTGCGATTCTTTCACCTTGGCGAATTCTTTTTCAGTTACCGTGAATTCGACAATGAGAGGATCCATCCGGGAGATTGTCGCCAAAGGAGCTGTTTGTCCTTTGCTGACAAGCTGACCGGGGTGCGCGTCGAGCTTGCCCATCCTACCATCAATCGGGGAGCGGATGGTGCAGTGATTCAGGTCTAACCTTGCCGAGTCAAGCCGGGCGGCATCGAGGTCGAGGATCGCTTGAGCGCGCTCAGCTTGAGATTCTAGGTCATCCCATTCTGTTTGTGCAACCAAGTCTTTCTGCGCTAGATCTTTAAATCTGTTAAGCTTCTTCAGAGTTCCCTTCAAGCTCGCTTGATCGATAGCGAGCTGGGCTTCGGCTTCCTGCACCTTGATTGCATACGGCTTAGGATCGATGGTAAAGAGGGGAGTCTGCTGTTTGACCCACTGACCTTCGCTCACAAGCACCTCGTGAAGGGTTCCATCGGCTTGAGGGCGTATCTCCATGAAGACCGAAGGATGCAGTGTGCCGATCGACTCCAAGTAGACGGTAATGTCCTTGACAACAGGAGCAACGGCAGTGACCGGTATGGCCGGCGGAGCTGGCGGTGGTTTTTGCTGCGACCCGCAGCCCATCAGCAAGACTAGAAATAGAAGATGATAGATTTTCATGGGCACTCCAGTGTTCCTGTAGCAAAGGCTAAATTGGCAATCGACACAAGCAACCGTGTTTTGACGTCGCTATAACGGACTCGGGCTGCTGCAAGCTGCCGCTGGGCGATGGACACTTCTCCAATTCTTTCTTTGCCATGTCTGTATTTTTCCAGTACGCTCTCATAGGCCTTGAGGGCATTATTGAGATTGTCTTCGGCATCAGGGAGCATCTCCTGATAGGATTCTAATGTGCGGCTAGAGGTGAGAACCTCTAATGCTATGTTGAGCTGCAAGGCAGACAGCTCTTCTTGGGTCATCTGAGTCTCTGCATAGGCTTTGCGGTTGTTGTAGACAGTCTCAAAGCCGTTGAAGAGGGGGATCTCCAAGTTCAATGCGACCCGGTATTGGGCTGCGTTCGTTTTATCGTGCAAGGCATGGTTGGCCCCTCCACGTCCATTGAAGGACACCTTAGGCATGTAGCCGGAGCGTGCTTTGTCCTGGTAGGCATACGACTCATATAGTTTGGCTTGCTTGGCCATCAGATCGACCCTTTGGCGCATGGCTAGATCAATCAGGGCGTCAGTTTGCTGTTGTTGCGGTGCCTGAGGCAGTTCTACAGGAGCGAGGTCCAACTGTACATCAGCTGAAAACCCTAAACTCGATGCCAGCTTACCTTTTTGAATGTCCAGGGTAGATTTTTGCTGAGTTAAGTCCATCTTCATCTGAGACAAAGTCGATTGGCTTGAATAGACGTCAGAGATGGGTGTCAGGCCGGTGCGGTTGAGCTCGCGTGCTGTGTAAAGGACTTTTTCCGCATCTTGTAACGAGCTCTGGGCTGCCAGGACAGCCTCTTGCGCGTGGAGTACCATGTAGGCATTCTCAAGGACTGCGACCATCACTTTCTGGATGTTCCAGTCGGCTTGCCAGTTGGCTGCCAGCAAGGACATCTTGGCAGCCTTGACGTTGGCGCCTCTCTCGCCGAAGTCAAGAAGCATCATGTTGAGGATCAGGTCGGCTCCGATGATGGTGTAATCGACGTCAGGGCCGTTGATGAATTTGAAGTCTCGGCCGTTTTGGATGGTGGCATCAACTTCGACGCTGGGGTAGTAAGCGCTTTGTGCAGTCCCTACGACAGCGGCAGCGCGGCTGGCGTTCCACCATGCTTGTCTGGTTGAAGGATGATTTTTCAGGGCAATATCGACCATCTCCGCGATCGTCAATGGCGGATCGGCAGCAAGCGGCGCTGCCAATAGCAGACAGCATAAAAGGAAATATTTTATCGACATAATATTACAAAGTAAGATGGATCAATACTATCGAATATCAAGATGAAAGTCAAACAATATTAACCCAGCATGCGGGTCAGGGGACTGAGAAGCATATAGGCTCCGATGCCAACAAAATAGGTCAACAGCGCAGGCACGGTGATCTTCTTCGTGTACCACATGAAATCCACTTTTTCGAGGGCCATCAACGCGACACCCGCCGCCGAACCCACAATGAGGATGCTTCCGCCTGTGCCTGTGCAATAGGCTATCGCCTGCCAAAAGGTGGAATCCATACCATATAGCTTCAAATCATACATTCCTATCGTGGCAGCGACAAGGGAGGCGTTATCGATAACAGAGGACACCAATCCTATCAACACAGGAATAGCTAATGGAAAACGCAAATATCCACTTAGACTCTCAGACAAAGATTTCAACAATCCAGCGCTTTCCAACGCATTGATTCCAAGCAGAACGCCAAGATAAAACAAAATGATCGAGACATCCACCTTGGGTAAAATCGATATCACTCGCAGATGATCCCGCTCTCGATATTTGTAATGCATCAGGTCTGTGACGATCCACATCACTCCAAGTCCTAACATCATCCCCATAAAGGGGGGTAAGTCCGTCATCACCTTGAAAATGGGAACAAAAATCAAGGAACACATCCCCAATATCAGGACAGTGGTTCCTCCGGGCTCGGTTTTGGCTATTGTGATCTCTTTTGTGTTAAATTCCCCTTTGAATTGGACACTGAACCATAACAAACTCGTGACTAAACCCAAGATACTGGGCAAGAATAAATCACGCACGATGGCCAATGTCGACACCTGTCCATAGATCCAAAGCAACGTCGTCGCAACATCGCCAATTGGAGTCCAGGCTCCTCCCACATTGGCTGCGATGACGATGACGCCTCCAAGGATCATGCGCTCTTCCCGCGCTTCCACGATCTTGGCAATGAGGGAGATCATCACCACTGTCGTTGTCAAGTTGTCGAGAACAGACGACAAGAAAAAAGTCACAAACCCCGTTGTCCAAAGCATGAGTCTTTTTGATGGGATGACAAGCTTTTGCGTGATGATGCTGAATCCATGATGGGCATTGATAATTTCGACTATCGTCAGAGCTCCGATTAAAAAAAAGAGCACTTGGCTGACTTTGAACATCTGAAAAGTGAAGATATAGAGATGCTTTTCAACCGATTCTGCGGGCTCTAAGAACAGAATTGTCCAACAAGCGATCGCCATCAACAAGGCTGTAGCAGACTTGTTAAATTTGATGAATTGCTCGACCACGATAGCGGTGTAGCCCAACAGAAATACGATCATGACCGCATAGGCATGATGCGTGATCTCTATCACATTGATGTCATCCATCATTAAGCAGTTTGTTTATGGTGGATCATGCTCGATAGCGAATTGCGGTCGTTGTGGTGGAGATGGGTGTAGATGCTCACGATTTTTTCGATCAGCTGATCTTGTTCATTGGGTTTCAGAGAGATCCCTTTTTGGTCCACATCGGTGAATTGGGCGGGGACTTTCCCCTTAGCAAATTTTAATAGGGCTTCTAAAGCTTTTCTCATTAGCGGAAGGACGACTTTTGGGTTGCTTTTGTCTTTTTTTAGTGCAGCGATGTGTTGTTCTACAGCATGCAGATGGTTTCCGTCGACAATGAAGGAAGCCTCCGGGTTTTCTCCTATCACGGCGGCATTGAATAAATCGGCATTATTTTTCATATCTCCCCCACTTGGTTAAGTTTA
>Ga0207122_1004_pt1 | contig 42231 bp, 33 predicted proteins | sample Alteio_BWMinHeat_38_FD_153504 | JGI IMG/M metagenome (GOLD analysis project Ga0207122, IMG submission 153504) | Enriched cells from forest soil in Barre Woods Harvard Forest LTER site, Petersham, Massachusetts, United States -... | ecosystem: Environmental > Terrestrial > Soil > Temperate forest >... | reverse complement strand
CAATCTTAGGAGTCCAGGGACTGTCGGCATTGACGACGGCGGCCTTATGGCTTCCCAATGAGCGGAAAAGGCGATTTTTCGCGAGGCAATACTCATCCATCGTTTGATGGTAATCGAGATGGTCCAGAGTCAAGTTGGTGAAGATGGCGACGTTATAGTCGATATACATGACCCGCCCTTGATCCAGGGCATGCGAGGTGACCTCCATGACGGCAGAGCGGCATCCTTGGATCAGCATCTCGCGCAGCATCTTATGGTTTGTGCTGACATCAGGCGTCGTCCTGGTGGCTTGGTAGCGGTTCTGCCCGATGATGTACTCGATAGTGCCGATCAGTCCGCAAGGCCCCTGGAAGTTATCCAGAAGGTGCTTGACGACGAACGAGGTCGTCGTCTTACCGTTCGTTCCGGTGATGCCGACCATGAACAGCTCTTTTGCCGGATACTGGTAGTAGCTGGCGGCGAAAGCACCTTCGAGATCACCCGGAGAGGGATGGATCAGCTGGACAACTTCTTTAAATGAGGGATCGTAAATGTCTGTGAGGATGGCGGCGGCGCCGGCAGCAACGGCCTCTTGAATATAGCGTGAACCATCGTCGCTGCGACCTTTCCTTGCGATGAAGAGGTTACCAGGAGATATCAGCTTAGAATTGGCGCAGACGCCGGTGATCTCGACATCTTTGGAGCCTTTGACCGATCGTATCGGAATGTCTTTCAGCAGTTTCTTCAGTTTCATGTGTCGCACTCTGCGGGTAGGCGGTTATAAGTTCCGAGTTGAAAGTTGAAAGTTACCCTTCGGCCAAAAAATTACGTTGGGTTGAGCCGAAGGACTTTCCACTTTTAACTTTCAACTTTCAACTCGGAACTCATTGCTTTCCACTCATGTTCCATTTTTCGTATATTTCTTGCAACCGGATTGCATCTTGGACCCAGATAGTGTTGTCGGGGTCGTCTTGTGGGATGCCGAGATATTCCAGAGAACGCTTAGCCATCTCCCGGAATAGCGGCGCTACCGTCGTTCCGCCATGATGGTTGAATCCTACCCCGGGGATATAGGCATATTCCGGCTCGTCCAGTGTCACAAGCAGCAGAAAAGCGGGGTTTTCCACCGGGGTAAATCCCATGAAGGTCGAGCAATACAGCTTTTCGGAGTAGGCTCCCCCTTTGATTTTGTTCGCTGTCGCTGTCTTCCCCACTTCTGTATAGTAGGGAACGTCGGCCCTTCTGGCCGTCCCGCCCTTCTTGGTGACATAGCGCATCGATTGGACAACGCGTTTGACGATCTCCTCATCCATCACACGAGGGAAATTCTGCTGCCGTTCCGGCCGTGTGTTATCCAAGATCACATGTTCGACGCCCGCGTTATCGGTCTTGACGATTTTGCGTACGAGCGTTGGCCGGACGTAGTATCCTCCGTTGGCTAAGACAGCCCAGGCGCGCATCTGCTGGAGGCTCGTGACAAGGATATTATGGCCGAATGCCATCGAGAACGGTGTAGGGACGGACCATTCGAGCGTGCCATTAGGGTGTTTTTTTCCCGGCGTCGGCAGCAGCCCCGACGACTCGGCAGGAAGCTCGATGTTGGTCTTTTTTCCAAAGCCGAACACCTCGGACAGCTGGTTCCTATACCACTCATTGCCCATCCTGGCGATGATCCTCTCCACAAGCCTAGCCACATAGATATTGGATGAATGTTGGATCGCCATGTCCATATTGAGATATTTGTGGAGATGGGTGTCGCTGATCGGCTTTCTCCTGCCTGGAAACCGCCCGCTCGCTGTCGACATCTTCTCGTCAGGGGAAAACAACTCTTTCTCCCCTCTTGCTTTTAGCTCACGGTTAGCCTTGAGGGCGATGGCGGCCGTGATCGGCTTCATGATAGACCCCGGCTCGTTGGCATCTTGGATCGCTTTGACACGCGTATGCTCGATCAACAAAGGATCGTTGAAATAGCGGGGATATTCCGACGGATTGAAAAAAGGATATTGGGCCAACGCCAGGATCTCTCCCGTCCTTGGATCCATCATCACCGCCCAGCCCGCCCTCGCCTTGGCATTCTTGACGCCCTTTTCGATCTCCTCTTCAGCGATAGCCTGAAGGGATGGATGGATCGTCAGGTAGACGTCGGCGCCATGTTGAGGCAGAATGAGGGACTCCTCGGTCTCGAGGGCATGGCGTGGGGAGCGCATGAGACGCCTTTTCCCCAATTTTCCCTTGAGATACGAGTTCAAATAGAGCTCCATCCCCCCTGTAGGCATAGCCTGCTGGGTGATTTCATCTTTGTTTCCCTGGATCGTATGCAACACCTGTCCTAGCAGCTTGCCATAAGGATAGGAACGTTGGTAGTCGCCAACGAAGAACAGGGCGTTTGGAGGAAGTTTGTTCTGACGGGCATAGGTCTGCCACCACGATTGAATGTCGTTACGCGTGGAGCGGTCAAGCCACATAGCCAGCTTGCGGCTGCGGCTTTTATAGTCGAATTGTTTCCTGAAGGTGCCTCTCTCGCCACTGGTCAGGCCTATGATTGTTGTCAGGCGGTTGGCTACAGCATCGCGCAGTTCGGGTGGAATCGCTTCCGGATCGAGATACAGATGGAATTTGGGCAGGTCGACAACGAAGGGCTGCAGGGCCTCCGGATGCCCCTTCTTCACCGTGTTGTTGGCAAAGAAAGTGCCTCGTTTGAAGGGCTCCTTCACAATGAAAAAATGCTGTCTGTCGGCCTGTTTGAGCCACTTGTCCCCTTCGATGACCTGGATTTTGTAAAATTGGGCGATCAAGAGCGTGAAGAGACCGAACAAGATCAAGGCTATGGTGAGGACGCGTTTTCGATCAAAATTAGTGGTCATAAGTTTCCGTAAGGATGATGATAGCGTTAGAAGAGGGGTATTTCAGATGGGCGAATTCGGGTTTATGCGACAGCTCGATGAGATGGGCTGGGTTTTCGAATTGGTCGATCTCATATTGCAGCACGATGTTATCTTCTTTGATCTGATTGACCTCTTTTTGCAAAGCAGGGATAGCCAGACGGAGCCCTGTGAGTGCGTTTGAGTTGTCGATATGTTTGTACAGAGCCGCACCGGCAATAACAAAACAAATGAATATCCGAACAAATAGGCTCATGTTGATCATTCCTCGGATGGGCGTGCAAAATATGTCTCTGCATCCATCGACTACTTGCAAAAAGATATGGTTTGCTCTTTCTTATTCTAGCCATTCTTTTACTTTCACTCAGCAGTTCCCGCTAGAATTTCCGCAATTCCTCCGATCTCAGGCTAAAGCCTGAGCTACATGTTAAATATGTAGCTCAGGCTTTAGCCTGAGATCTCTAGCGGGAACTGCTGGCTTTCACTTATCATATTTCTTCTTGGCCCATTTCATCAAGAACGTTTCTATATACCTCACTACCTCTGAAATATTTTTGCTGTTTTTATTTGTCTATTGGTTTATGACTTAAGGACAGATTTTACATCATCGTGAGTTGATTAATCCTCTATAACTATCTAATAAGGAACAGTATGATATATTCACCTATAACCAATACCGGAAATTTGAATACACGCTACTCGATTCCTCTCCCGACCATTCCTGAAAGACTTAAAAAACAGATCGAGCTAGTTGGAAAATTATTAGTTTTAAAAGTTGTCGATGGTTACCCCATCTTCATCTATGCCACACGAGATGCGAAAATCCATGGAATCATCCATAGAAATGGCCTCACAATAGGCCTAAAGGTGAGATGGAACGCACCAATAGACCTTAGCCTCGCACCAGCAAATCTTTGCGATGAGGTGTTTCTAAACAAAGTCAAATCTATTCTACATAGTCATTGTTTTGCTAAACTACAAGACAACACCGTTACACTCCAACCGAGGCTTCGAGGGGGTGGAGGATACTACCTGGAGCCCCTGAAACCCAACCCTCGTATATCTAATGCATTAAAATGCGCAGGGGAGAATGACAATCGCAACCCTCACGATATTTTTGCTGAGATACAAAGCAGCAAAACGCATCTTAAATCAATAATCAGTTTTGGAGGTAGTAACAAAGTAAGTTTACTTTCACTTGATGGACAATCTAAGGCTACAAGAGTCTCCATTGAATCATTAAAAGACCAAGAGTATCGCGATGAATTGATGGCGTGGACTGAAGCCGAAAATAGATTTTGGAATAAATATCACAAAACATTTATCACTCCTAAAGATTACCCAGGAAAGAGTCCTGACAGCTATTTTTTAGAGTATAGTAAAGAATTAGCCTGGGGAGTATTTGGAAAATTATACCAAAAACCTGCCTCTGTCCTCTCTACTCTCTTAAAAAAAACATACTCTGATGATGAGTTGGTAAAAATAAATAGGCAAGCTTTTGACATTGAACAAAAGCTTAAGGATTATCACAAAATAATCCTTGATAAAACAAAAACTACCGATGAGAAGCTCGACTGCTGCTTGAAGTCATCCCAACTTGTTAAAGAAGAAAATAAGCTGGTTTCGCAACTCATAGAAAAGCTATCTAAACTTGATCTGACAGACAAACAGAAAGAAGATCTTATCAAAGACCTTTTTGATGACCATCAAGAGGTTAGAGATTCAATAAAAAAAGGTGATTCTGCTACTAAAGACAAAATATTAAGCGATCAAAATTTAAATTCTGTCAAACTGACCACTCATGCAGTTGCTGATTTGATTTCAATTTCTAATCCTAAACTCGGTAATCAAGTTAGGACGCTAGGTTGTGGGGGGATCGAAATAGTGCGCCATATTAGAAATATTCAAAAAATGACGACTATTACTGATGGGATTAAGAAGTTTAATTTTAGTTCTGCCCTAAGCAACCTAGGATCTGTTTCAGGAGCCATTTCCGAAGGCCTCAAGATGTTTTTATTTCTTGTCGATGATATGAAAGATCCCACGACTGTTCTGTCCGAACAGATCAGCGATCTTGCTCAGACTGTCCATGAGTTTAGACAAGAGATGCATGGTCGTTTAGATCGGATTGAGAATGGACTCATTGAAATCCATAGAGAAATGATACAACGGTTTGATCTCCTTGCCGATCAAATAAACCGATTTTATGAAGTAAGTAAATACTACTTCGAAAGTTTGCAAATTAAAAACGATTTTTTACTTAATGCCATCAAAAAAGGTTTCGGGGAAATCTGCTGGAGTGAGTTCAAGAAAGAATCCGGCAAAGCCATCACGTTCGTCAACGACCCTAGAGGCGATAAGTATCTCGATCTTTTAGATCGGCATTGTGAAATTTCCGATTCCGCGGATAAGTCTATAACAGGTTTATTAAATACAAAACTCGATGATGCCAGTGTCATCTCATCATTAAAGGACGACGCTCTTGAAAATAATATTAACTATTTAGCTCTCTATTTTGGTTTTTCCACCATCGAATATCCCAACCCCTATATGTGGGCTATGGCGGTTATGAATTATATTAGGGTACGCCAAAAGATTCGGGAAAGCAACCCTTATCTGGAGAATCTGATCAGCTCAAACCATGACAAAAATTTTGCACGACTTTTCACTAAAGGAAATTTATTAAACGAACAGATTCGAAACCTTCAGCTGGATTTTGCATCGAAAAAAGAAAACAACGCCATAGGGAAACAACTAAAAGATTACAGGCAAAAGCTGGAAAAGCTTAAAAAATTGGATATTGATGATTTTGAAAAAATATCGGATGAAAAAGTGATCTTAGAAGGACTTAATGACTTTGAAGCTAGCTATCTGTTACTTAAAAACCTTATTGAACTTTCTTTCAACTCCTCCTTTGAATGCGATCTTTACTTTGCTTCGTTTTTGCAAACTCCATTGGCAGCCCCTTACTCCTTGGCTGATCGAGAGGCTATCATCAATCTCATCAGAACCATTAGAATGCTTGGTCCTAACGATGATAAGAAACCAGAAATCAAGATCCATAAGACCTTTCTCTACAAGGAATTTTTTGTTAATTTAAATTATACATTTAAGATCTTTGAAAAAATTTTAGAAGCCAAGGCTGAAGCCATCCAGGCCAACAACGCTACCGATAATTATGTGCTTGTAGACTATGTGCAAGATAAACTTTATCGTTTCGAAGAAGAAGTGAACCTCACCCCTGTGACATGGCAACAGAGGATAATAAAGTGGGTATCCAAGGAAAAGAAACTCCAACCGCGACCTTTCCTTAAACCTCCCTTATTGTCCTATCAAGTCTCTCTGCCGCTTTTCAAAGATGATCTCTTCCTCTCTGCCCTCATTGGTGATAAGGAGAATATCGAGAGATTACTAAAAGAGGGTAAACAAGCGACACTCGATGAAATAAAAAGGACAGCTCTGCATTATGCCGCTCAGAATGGAGAACCTGAAATCATCAATATGTTCGCAGAAATGATAAAGATCTCTTCCCCAGATGAATTTAATAATACTCCTGTTCATGTTGCTGCTGAACGCGGTAATATCGCTATCTTCGCAGCGAGCGAAGTGATGAAAGATCATTTATTGCTTGCGAGGCTCTTAATGTCTCCGAACAAAGCCAGCATCACTCCTCTGAGTATTCTTCAGAAAAAGAGAGGCCAAAATAAAGAAATGAGTCTTTTCGAGCAACAATCTCAAGAGATTCTTAATCCCTACTTTGCTGAAGGGATAAAAAGCCATCAGCAGAACCCTCTAAATAATAACATTTTTTCTAATGGTACGGGTTTAGGGATTATGCCTTTACTTTCTCAAAACAAGACATCCATCAAGTTTAACGGCGTCACTTTAACGCTCTCCTTTTCTCAGCCTTTTACGGAAAAAGGGTATCAAAAAGTGAAGTTGGCCTCGGTAACCATTAATGGGAAGTCAGTACATATTATGAATCTTTTTGGATTCGCTGATGTACATCTTCTTCTTAATGAATCTTTCCGCATTTACCAACTTGGTATCGACGGAGATGTCATTATGGTAACAGGCGCTTATATGGTTAAGGCCGGCGAAGAAATACCATTCACATCCATTTTTAATACGAATGGGGATCGGAAACTTCTACGAAACCAGCTTTGTTCTCTTAAAGGGTTTAAAAGCTATGAAAATCGTGTTGCCCTACTACAATATGAAACTGGTTTGTCAGAGATTTTTGACTTATCCCGACAGGTATCGTTCGATGATAAAATCAAAAGTGATGAGTTAGCCTTTGTGAATCTGAATGAAGAATGCATTTTTATCGGATCACAAATAGACAAAAAGAAGCAGATGACCATCTATTCTTTACAAAAGGGTGAGAAGAGTGGACCACTAGATATCTTAGAGATCCCTAAAAAAATCGATGAGGTCGAACCAAAGGCGTCAGAGAAAACACTGGAAGTTACTCGAACGAATAATATTCAGATCCCGACGGACACAACAAGATGGGGCTATATCAATCGTCTTTTTAAAGATAATGCCATAACGCCCCTTGGAAAACTTTTTAACTCTATAAGAAACAGGGATTGGAACGCTTGTATTAAAAATAATAGTCACATTATTCCTATCGTTATTCTCAGCTTGATTTTCGTGACACCAGCTTTTTGTGGCTCCTCCGAACAAAAACCTAGCTCGAAGGATAAGTAATAAATCCCACGCCCTCATCATACACAAATCCCCCAGTAGGTCGCATAGCAGGAGAAGCCTTCATGGCTAGAGTCCGAGCTTGCGAGGACGACTGCCCACAGCCCAGAGCGACCGAGTCCCGAGCCTGCGAGGGACGACGGAACTGTGGGAGCGAAGGGCGACTGAGATCAATTTTGTTTGTAATACGTGTGTGGGTTAATTTTGTAGTTTTTTTTCTGTTGGTATCGATTCTCTTTCCAATCACTATAAACTTGGTCAAAGTCGTCAGGTGCTTTTGGTGGGAGCCCTCTTGAAAAAAAGGACGGCCCATTTCTTAACGCATCGGTAATCCGAGCTGCCTCGTCTTTTTGACCTTCGTCATCCAAGGCAGTCGCATAACATCTCCAATAAAATGGATTCGTTTTATCTTTCTCACAAGCGAGTTGATAGTATTTCTTATACTCTTTTTGCTTCTCCACGCCATACAGTTCGTGGATCTCTCCCATCTCAAAATAGACGGTAGCGTCCTCAGAAGACACTTTCAGAGCCTTCTCATAGAATTCCAACGCCTGTTTCAACGCCGGTCCATGAGTGATTAAATGCTCATGCATATAATTATTTTGAATCATATTCTTGCGAGAAAACTCCATCCTTGTTCCTTGCAGAAGCTTTTCAGCAGATTCCACATAAATCTCTTTCAAAAACACCTTGATCTGCTTCAGCAATGCCTCGTCTTTAGACTTCTCAAGGGATTCTTCAAGGATATCAACAAGAGTTTTAATATTGCTTCCAGCCCGCTTTTCCTTCGTGACCTTGAGTGTCAACCCGTAATAACTGCTCAGATAGGATTGATTATTCGGTTTTATCTCACACGCCTGCTTCAATGGCACTATGCCTGTTATGTCGGCTAAGGCATTCCCCAGCTTATACCATACGGCAGCGTCTAATTTCATCTTTTCATTCGGCCATTGCTGTTTACTATGCTTATATAGAGACACAACGAAGTCGAAGTCTTCGCATTCGTTAAGCAATAATGGAATATGCTGATCGTATCGTGTTCTATCCAATTCGTACGCATAGCTGTAGAAGGTGATCTTTGTGTTGGGATCGTTTTCTTTCTCGCCAAGAGCAAAAAACTTGTCAAACGCCTCTTTCTGATAGGATTTGTCCAAGTCAACAGATTTTTTAATATGATTATAGGCTTCTGTATAGTTAGGCACGGTTTTGCCAAACCATCCGCCGCTTTGAGGATCGATCTTTCCATCAAAATAGGCCTTTCCTATCTCCATATTCAAATGAGCGCCTTTGGAATCAATTCCCTTGTTCAGCTTCATGATTTTTGGAAGTGTTTCCTTGGCATTTTGGGCAGTCTTATCCGTTTCCAGAAGCTTTATCCACATGTCGTTGACCATGTCCACAAGCTGTTGTTGGTTCAGGTTGTTATTCGGCGTTTCGGCCAGACTCAATAGACTATTAAAGAGGATGATGGCTTCTGCCGGCTTCTTGGGCAACAAATTCTCATAGAATTCTTTCAGGAAGAAAAATGCCCATTTTTTTTCATTGGTGCGATAACCATTCTGATAATAGTGAGATTTTTTTAAATCATCTAAACTTTGTAATGCTTTCAGATAGTTATCCTTGATGTCGTACCAGCTTATCGCATCATCAGGTAGTGTTTCCATGACTTTTATGTAGTAATCGCATGCTGTCTTATAATCTGGTACTGAGCTCAACAAGAGAAGTGACGTCGAGGCTCCGAAGTGTCCATAATAATAAGCATGTGCTGTCCTTAACCATAGATGACAGAGTGTTTTGTCATTAAGGCCGTCTAATGCAAGGACCTTCTCATAGACAGGAACAGCCTTATCGTATAGCTTTTTGTCCCAATAGATGTCCCCAAGGGCTATCAAACCCGTTATATTCTTCGCTTTCTCGTATTTGGATATCAAGGCGGGTAAATAGTTTACCGCTTGATCCTTGTCATTCAATTTCAGATAAAGTTCCGCTAGGCTGCTTTGACTCTCTTCGTCATTAGGGAATAACTGATGAACTTTTCCATAATACTTTGCTGCATCGGCCCAACTTTGTTTATGTTCAGCTGCCGTTGTAGCTAACTTGATGAGAATAGATTTGACTCTCTGAGTACCTGGTGGTTCTACAAAATCGTCGATGAAGGACATAAACTTCTTGCCCAACGCCTTCTGGAAGTCAATATCGTTATTGCCAACTTCCTGAGCGGCTTTAAAATACTCGAAAGCTTGATCCACGTCGCCTTTCCTATGAGACAACTCTGCAAAAGCGAGGGGGGTATCCCCAAAATGGCGCCATTTCAAGGCGAGTTGAGGGCCGTTGTCACGGCAGCAACACTTACATATAACATCGTTCATTCTTGTCCAGAAGGCATCGTAAAGATCATCTTGATGGATTTTATAATATTTCGTCACGACAGTATGCATGTCTTTGAAGGATTTCGTTCCCGCCTTCTTGCCTAAGATAGACTGGGCCAGTTCATTCACAGCGATATCAAGCTGCTTGGATGTGTTCTTAGATACCCTGCTTATGATGGTGTCAATGGTCTCTTTTTGAATCCAGCCCCGCATCTCCCCTTCATAGAGCTCTCTCAGAACCCTTAAACTCACCACTTGGGCATTGGTGTAGTCTGTGAAGCCTACCCATCCTTTCACTTTTTGAATAATGGATTGGATCCAACTCGCCTCCTCAAAGCCTCCACCTGCACTCCAACATAGGGTCTGCCCTTCTTTCAGATGCGTTAGAGGCAGTAGAAATTTCTTCTGATAATCCTCCGCGGATTCCCACTTATTGGATCCAAAATAATCGGGCTTAAAATCTAATTCTGACATACATCAATCCTTGTTAGTAAATAGATATTATTATTTCTTTTTTTCCTCAGAGAACGTATGAGGGTCGATTCCTGTCGAATCCTGGAATCGAAGATTGTCTTGCCAATGAATATATTGGTAACAAAAACCTTCGCGATCCACGGATTTTCTAAATGTGATTCCTAAAAAACTTGTCCCATGAAATTCCTTATCGATTTTTGTTGCTTCTTCAGTCATATTCAACTCATTAAGTTTTTCAAATAGTCGTCGATGATAGAAGGGGTTCTTGTTATTTAGCGTCTTAGCTTGTTTATATTCTTCCAGACACTGTTTCGACCACTTAGCATCAACCTGACAAAACAAATCCAGCAATTCGGCTTTGTCAAAGTGATAAGCGGCATTCTCGGGATCTACTTTAGTGAGTATATCGTAATAGCGCAACGCATTCTTGAGACCGACATCATGCGTGTTCAGATGTTTGACAATGTCGTCATCATCATAATCAGCAACTCTTTGTTTCAGATATGCCTTCTTGATACACCCCCTGGCCTCTTCATTGCAGATCACAACTAACTCTTTTTTGACCTCATCGAGGTATTTATCCTCCTGGATTGTGTTGAGAGCGCCTTCGAGATATTGGATAGCCCCCTCGACATCGTTTTTCTGCTGTTTTGCTTTGGCTGCATTGAGGGCGATTTCGACATATTTTTTCTTCATGCCTAGGAACAAGTCTTCTAACTTTTTCGTCCTATCCACCTTCCTACAAGTGTCTAGAAAACTTTTAAGATGCTGGAGTGCGGAATCGAGATTGCCGTTGTTATTCAACTCATCAACTAATTTAAAAGTAGCTTGAAAGTAGGCATACACATAGGTTTTATCGGCAGGCGCTTTCTTTTTAGCCTCAGCATAGCAATCGATAGCATCCTGGAGCTTACCACTACGTTCTACAAGTTGCCCTATGGCATAATCAACAGAGACATCGACCTTTTTTTTCCATTTGGAGTGGCGGCAATAGAGGATATGCGCCTCCTCAGCCATTGTGTTGTCGATGTAATACTTGAGTAGAACACGGATATGATCATGATATATGCTTGGATATAGTCCATAAGCCTTTTTATAGGGCTCGATTTTTTTCTGATCATCCTTAAAGGTGTTGGCATACTCTAGGTATTTATCAACCACTTTTTTCTGGTAGGTAATGTCTAATCCAGCAGCCATATTATAGTATTTGAAAGCCTGGTCGTAGTCGGCTCGCTTAAAATAGCCATCGCTTAGGGTATCGCATGATTTGGCTTTCTCTTTGAGAATCGCCGCTTGATCCTGTTTAGACACAAATTGACTCTTACAGTCGGACCACTCTAAGGCCTCTTTGAGGTAACTCAACTTCCACAGCTCGTCCCTTTCCACATTGATGATCTGCTTAAGTGCGAATAAAGCCTTATCACAGATTGCCAGATAGAGAGCGCTATCCGATGACTTCAGGTCGATGACATATTTATAGTATGGCAGGGCATTTTTCCATTGTTGCATCTTGCAATAGCCATCGCCTATCTTTGCATAAAGATCAGCCTGTTTCTTTGTATCCACACACCGTTTCACCACTTTCTCATAGGATAAGATAGCGTCGTTAACCAGTTGATTATCCCAATAGATGTCTGCAACCGTTTCGAGTCCTTTGTCATTCTTCTGAGAGTCATATTTTGTTGCCAAGGCATAAAGATAGAACACGATATCTTTGTGCTTCTGAAGGCCCTTTTCAAGATAATATTCCCCGATTTGGCTATAGAGTTCTTGCTTCAGATAGGGCGGTACAAGTTGAAGAAAGGGTTGAATGGAATCATATTCTTTCCGATCGAGGGCTAATTTTGCCCTGTCCACAATAAAGGCGAGGTGTTCTTTACCCCATGAGAAGGAACGAAACAAGTCGTATGATTGTTTAAACAACTTCTTTTCAAACGCGGGATCGCTGCTTTTCAAGGCTTCAATTTTTTTCAGGTGTTCAAATGCTTCTGCATACTGATACCTCGTCCTTGCATCATTGGCAAGGGTAAAGAGTGTGTCCCCATAAGACTTGATTTCTCCGCTGTCCAAGTCGCCGCAGCTCCGATACCAACAACAGGCGTTCAGGTCGTTGCGATGCTCCCTAAAATACATCATGATGTGCTGTCGGCGCTCGTCGGCGGTTTTTTTTCCCAAGTAGTCTTTCACGGTAACATGGTCGGGATCTTTCAACTTCGCTATAAGGGACTTCACGCCTGCTTCTGTCAGAATCCCCCTATTTAGGCCCTCTTCGAACCTCTTCATCATCTCCAAGTTGACCCGTGTGATGCTCGTCCATTGGGTGAATCCAAAGAACCCTTTGATGGCTTGGAGTATCTTCTGCACAAGGCCGACGAGTTCTATCCCTTTGGGCCCGATGTTGTAGTACTCTCTTTGCCAACAATAAACCTGATCTGAATCGGGTTTGTTAAGAATCTGTTTCAGGATATCATCTTCTGATTCAATAGATTTATTATAATAATCAGGAACTGAATCTAAATATATATCTTTTGACATAAACGCCTCAATTTAAACTATAATTATACATTAAATAAACATTATACACCAGAACTTTAAAGATCTGATTAAGAAAACGCCTCAGTCGCGCAAATTCCAAAAGCAATTTCACGCAAAGGCGCAAAGGAGCGAGCGCAAAGAAGGACATTAAGGACCTTAATGTCCTTCTTTGCGTTCTTTGCGCTCGCTCCTTTGCGCCTTTGCGTAAAATTGCTTTTGGAATTTGCGCGACTGAGGCTAGCTGATGGTACGCGGGTCGGTTTTTTTGATGATGACGCTGACGTTCTTTTGGTTGAAGCCTTTGTACCCTTCACGCCGCTGAAGGTTCTCCAGATGGCTTCCCACAGCGCCAAAAGCGACGAACTTGTCTGCATGCTCTTGGGTGATCTTGCCTTGCTTCACCAGGTCGTGGACACGCTTAGGTTCGACAGGCCACACCTCGCCTGCCGTGAAGGCTTGCTTCAGATAGGTGAATTGGCTGAAGGGCTCCATCATCCTGATGCCTGCATGGCCTAAGTCTTGGGAGAGCTCATCGAACATAAACTGCGCTTCGAGATGGTGCATCCCTCCCGCAAAGACGGAGTCGCCATGGAGGGCACACCAGAGGCCGACGGTGCCCAAGGTCGGCAGATCGTCCATAGGCTCGTGGGCGAAGTCGACTTTGAGCTCATTCGGATGCAGATCGACGTCAAGGAAAAGGACTAGCTTGCAGATCGGATTTTCCATCACTTGAGCTCCCCAGCCTGCCTCTTTTCCGGCATAGTACCGTTCGCGGCAGTGGAATCCTAGCGTCTCAAAGAGCCTCACGAGCTGATGAAAATGCCTTCTCGACGAGCGGAACGTGTGGTGGTCGTGGTTGGCCCATCCCATGCCGAGGCGGTCTTGCCTGTTCTTCTGGATCTGTCCGGCGCTGTTCCGCGCCTGCCAATACTTGCGTTCCACCTCAAGGACGACCCATGCCGCGCGTTCTTGTCCGAGGAGCATGATGAGATCGTACGCCAGCGCCAGCGTCTTGTCCATCAAGGCGACATCATCGGCGTCGACGGCATGGCGTGGACGGCTCTGCCACTTCTCTATGGCTTCCAGGTACTTTTCGATGGCGGCATCTTCCTGATAGACGGGCTCAATACCCACAGTGCCGCGCCGCTCGATGATCCACAAAGAGACGCTCTTCTCTGTCGAGAAGCAGCAGCGGCGGAAAGGGCTGAGAGGGGTGCCTTCGATCCAGCGGGATACGCCGCGGACCATCAGGAAATCGGCGATGCTGTCAACGGAGACAGCGACTCCGGCGATAGGTTGGTCGTGGTCTTTGACGACCACGCGAGGCAGCTGGGCGCCGGGATGATGGAAAAGGCGATACGTCCGGGAGGCCGTTTCAGCGATGAATCCACAGGCTTCGAGCTCTTTCTCAAGCGACGGAGAACGCCCGACGATGAGATGGTCGACCCAGTCGAAGAGGCGTGTGCTAGTATGTTTGAGGAGCTCACTTTGCAGATGGGCGATGTCGGTATTGGCTTTGCAGGCTTTTTCAAGAAGGTCGAGGACTAGCGACTCAGCTTTAGGTTGGCACTGCCACTGATAATTCATAACCCTCCATCTTGGGAAAAAAGAGCTAAAAGCTAAGAGCTAAAAGATAAAAGATTGCCTTCGGCTGCTGAGAGAGCCGAAGGTAATCTTTTAGCTCTTAGCTTTTAGCTTTTATCTTTGTTCTTCAGGTCTGAGATCTGCAAAGAGGTTGGTTTTACTGCCCTTATTGACAAAGATGTAATTTACCTCGCGCAGCGAAGCCAGCATATGGATCAACGGAAGGGTATTGTCGCAGCTATCCACCGACACAAGAAGGTTTCTCCCCTCTTTCTGCGCCAGCTGTCGAATAGCTTTGAACACGTCCTCAGAGAGCCCTTCGCCATTGAGCCCTGCCTCCTTCGAAAGATGCAGCACCGCAAACGGCCTTTCCCTTAAAACTCGTTTTAAGGCAAAGAGGTGATCTTCGTCAAATATTTTGTTGTCGCAATGGGTCATATGGAGGCGATGGGCGATGTCACCCAAGGTGACTCGGGCGCAGCCGACATGCTGGATGGCCACTCCGGCAGCGATGTTACAGAGCTGCGCCGCCTCGGCATACGACAGGCCGTTGGCAATGGCGTAGGTCAGCATAGCCAACACGGTGTCGCCGGCGCCGGTGACGTCTTTGACTTCTTGCGCCTGGACAGGGAAGTCCTGTCGGGTGCCGTCGGTGTGGAACAGCGCTATTCCCGCTTCAGAACGTGTGACCATCAGATACTCCGAGTCGATCGTCTCGAAAATGTTCTTGGCGACGTCCTCTAATGGGGCCTGATCGGTGAGGCGCGCTGCGGCAAAGGCTTCGGACAGGTTCGGTTTGATCAGCGTGACGCCGGAATACTTGGTGAAGTCTGTGCCTTTCGGATCGGCGATGACCGGGATGCCATTCTTTTTGGCGCAGGCGATCAAGGCAGCGAGGAGCGTCCTGGACAGAAACCCCTTGCCGTAGTCGGAGATGGCGACGATGTCGATGCCCTTCATCAACTCTGGCAAGCGGTCGATGATGCGTTGTTCATCGGCTTGAGGCATCGGCGTGGCTTGCTCGTAGTCGACTCGGACAATCTGCTGGCTGTGGGAGATGATCCTATTTTTGACTGGGGTCGTGTAGGCTTCTTGGCGAATGATGGCATCGATGGCGACGCCTTCCTTCTGCAAAGAGTCCCTCAAGCGGTCTCCTGCGCTATCGTGTCCGACGCGGCCGACAGCCACAACCTTGGCTCCGAGGGAGAGGAGGCTCAACACCACGTTGCCGGCGCCTCCGGCGCGATGTTCTTCCTTCTCGACATGGATGATCGCGACAGGGGCTTCCGGAGAGATGCGTCGAGCCTTCCCGAAGGTATAAACATCCAACAGCATATCGCCCACGACCATGACATTGGCAGGGCCGAGGCGGTTGAGGGTTCCGGCTAATTTTACCATCGTTTCCCCGGAACAAGATAGTTGCAGACGTAGTCCGCGACGGCATCTTCCATCGGCATGACAGCGGCTTTCTTTTTGAGAGCTTTGCGTGTCTTCGCCATGTCGGCGCACGTGTAGTTTTGATAGTGCGGCACCATCGAAGCAGGCATCTCGAAATATTCGATCCTAGGCTTCTGTCCGAGGGCTTTGAACACCGCCTTGGCAAGCATATTCCAGGTCGTCGGCATGCCCGTGCCGATGTTGTAGATCCCCATTTCGTCCGTTTCAAGGAAGGCGCATGTCATCTTGACGACGTCTTTGATGTAGATGAAGTCGCGAACCTGCTCGCCGTCAGAAAAACGGGTTGGGCTTGTCGTCTTGAACAGACGGATGCTCTTGCCGCTCTGCACATCGGGAACCATCCGTGTGATAGCCGAGGCCATTTTGTCTTTGTGGTTTTCGTTCGGCCCATACACATTGAAATATTTGAGGCCGACGACGCGGTCTAGGAGCCCCTCGTTCTTGAGCCATAGGTCAAACATGTGTTTGGAGTAACCATACATATTGAGCGGATGCAGCTTCTCTAATGACTTGTGGTCGTCGACGAAGCCTAAGGAGCCGTCGCCATACGTCGCTGCGGAGGAAGCGTAGATGAATCGTTGATTGTTCTTGATGGCGTACTCGGCCAGGCGTACGCTGAAGCGGTAGTTGTTCTCTAGAAGGTACCTGGCATCGGTTTCTTGGGTGTCGGTGCAGGCGCCCAGATGGATGAACGCCTCGATGACAGACTCGCGCCCTTTCAGCCAGTCGAAGAAGGAGTCGATGGAGACGATGTCGACGAAGCGTTTGCCGACGAGGTTTTTCCATTTCTCTGTCTTGTCCAAGTTGTCTACAATGATGATATTCGACATCCCGAGTTCGTTGAGATGGCGGATGACGCACGACCCGATAAAGCCTGCGCCTCCTGTCACGACAATAAGCTGATCGTCATACAGTTTCATAAGTTCTCCTGTAAGGGACAAAGGGACCCTAAGGACATTAAGGACCTTAGGGACTCCAAGGACAAAAAGGACACTCAATTTGTCCCTATTGTCCTTAATGTCCCTAGGGTCCCTTTGTCCCTATCAAAAGAGCAAATGTATCAAAAATTCAGATTGAATGCTACAGCATTTTCATTCTGCAAAGAGCCTTCGCCCAACGTTTGCAAAAGCTTGATCGAGCTTGAGTAATTTATAAGCGAAAATCGCACCCACAACGCCCATGATATTGCCAGTCATGATCGAGAAGGCTCCCATGGCTACAACACCCGTGAGGTCGACATACTTTTTATACTCATCCGTAATATAACGGCCTCTCACTGCCAATCCATAGGCGATGAAAGCCGCGCTGGCCAACCCTAACGCAGGGGATCCCATGACAGCAATAGCCAAAGAGGACACTAGCGCTACGATTTGACTCAATGTTCCAATGTGGTTATGGGCATATCTAACAGCACTCTTAATCAGGCCCGCTTCAGCGTCCTGCAGCATGTAGTCAGCCACAGCAATACCCAAAGTGATCAGGCCGCAAGTCATTGCTGTGGGCAGCTGTACTGTTGATCTGGACAGCTGCAATGCTTGCGTAGCAAATTGCGATGCAAAGGTGACTTGAAAAATCTGAAAGACAGTCCGTAACGTCCGGTCTCCCGCGTTTTTATATTTATTTTCTATTTCTTTATTGGTGGATTGCGTGAAACCGACCGCACTTCCAATGACAACATCTTGTATTAACATATTATTCTCCTATTAATTTTAATCTTGTTTCAACATCGCTAAGACAGCCAACGCAGCAATTCCTACAGCAGCTACTTGGTAAGGTATAAAGCCGGAAGCCAACAACCTAAATTCCATACAGCCCAACCCAGTCCACAGAAGTGGTTTTTCAATGACGGTTTTATCAAGAAGACCATTTTCCCTTGCCAAACCATATGCAATGAATAAGGCGCTTAATACACCAAAGACCGGACTGCCGAACACTGCAATCGCAATGGAGGAGGCCAACATCGCTACCTGGCAGACCGTTCCGATATGCCCTTCTAATAATTTGAAGGCATGTCCCAGTGTGGATTTATTATCCTCTCCTATCAGCTGATGACGTATTAGGGACACAGCAGCAGGTGCAATCAAACAAATCCAACCCACAGCTGACGGCATCACCGGCGTGACCTTAGCAATACTCAGGGCACGGGAAACCAGACTATACGCCATGCCGACTTGAAGATACCCAAAAAGTAATGCTCCAAGTTGAACATTTTTCCCATCATGTTCAATACTATATACCGCAGTAGCACTAAAGCCTCTTGCAATTCCTGAAATAGCTTGATTTATCATTATTCACTCCTATTTAATTAAGTATGGCCTACAGATTACAATATTACCCGATATTTTACAAGAACAAAAAGAACAGGTAGAACAAAGGACATACAGGACACATAGGACAAAAGCAAAGTCCTATTTGTCCTGTATGTCCTATGTGTCCTTTGTCCTAGTACCACTGGTTCGTAGGGCGATTCACGTAGACGGCGTTGGCTTGGTAAAGATGGGTGGCTGTCCCCTTCCCTATACAAAAGAACGCTGAGCCTGATCCGGTCATCAGCACGGTTTTGTAGCCGGATCTCTTCAAGGCCTCCTTGAGCGCTGCCAAAGTGGGTTCCTGGGCGAAAGCCGGGGCCTCCAGATCGTTAAAATAATGGGGTTTTCCTCGCAGAAAGAGCTCTAGATCTTCTCTGGGCGCAGTTCGATGCACCGCAGGAGCCATCGTGCGCAGGCGGGCATACACGGCAGGGGTCGGCAGGCCGATAGGAGGCTTGACGATCGTCAACGGCACGGCTCCAAGCATCCCAACATCTTCGACTACTTCGCCGCGGCCGGTGCAATAGGCTGTGCCTTGTGAAAAGAAGAAAGGGATGTCCGATCCTATCTCTGCAGACCACGCCTGCAACTCACTGACAGCGACACAATCGCCAAGGAGCCTATTCAGCGCCCATAGCGTCGTGGCGGCATTGCTGCTGCCGCCTCCAAGGCCTGCCTGGCTGGGGATCTTCTTGTCGAGATGGATCTTCACCCCAAAGCGTAAACCCGTTTTCCTCCGGAATAACTCGACAGCCTTCATCACGAGGTTGGTTCCATCCACAGGAAGGGACTTATCTGTACAGGTGAGGGAATCTGTTTCAGCCAGTTGAAACGAGAGGGTATCGCCCAACGAGATCGTCTGAAACAAAGAAGACAGGTCGTGGTAGCCGTCAGGACGGCGTCCGACGACCCGTAAAAACAGGTTAACTTTAGCAGGTGAAAATAGTGTGAGCATAATAATAGAAAACTAAGAGATAAAAGCTAAAAGATCAGAGATAGGACATCTCTTTCCTTATCGCTTTTAGCTCTCAGCTTTTAGCTTTGTTGTTCGCCTTCCGGCACAACTTTCAGTGTGACGGTCGTGTTGACGCCTTCTTTGAGGTGGAGAGGGATCGTCTGGACGCCGACTTCTTTGATCGGATGCTTCATCCTGACGAACTTTCTCTCGATCTCTATCCCATGCTGCTCTTTCAGCAGATGGACGATATCCAAAGACGACACAGAGCCGTACATATGCCCTTCCTGGTCCACCTTGACAGTGACGGTCAGATGGATTGTCGCCAGAGTGGCAGAGAGTGCTTCGGCTTCTTTCTTGTCTTCGATAGCTTTGACCCTTCTTTCCTCTTGCAAGCGCGCCTGCATCTTCAACGTGCGAGCGTCCGCCACCAATGCCAACTTATTTGGCAGGAGGTAGTTCCGAGCATATCCCGGCTTCACATTCGAAATAATATCCCCGCTGCGACCTAAATGATCAATATCAACGAGCAATAGCAATTTTGCCATATTCTTTCATCTCCTCGTGATTCTTAAACTTCTGCCACAAACGGCAACAGGGCCATGTGCCGAGCACGCTTGATGGCTGTCGCTAAACGCTTCTGGTGATAGGCTGATACGCCCGTAATCCGCCGCGGCAAGATCTTGCCCCGATCCGTAATGAACTTACATAACGTCTCCGTATCTTTGTAATCGATATGTTTGATCCCTGCTTGAGTGAAGGGGCACTGCTTCCGCTTCTTCGAACGAAAGTCCATCCCTTCCGGAGCACTTCTTGGTGGTCTACTATTCATCATTGTCATGGTTTCACCTCTCCTATTGTTCTTCTATTAAGGCTTTAAATTCGATCTTCTCCATCACGTCATCCGCACGCAGTGTGATGTAGCGAATTAAATCCTCGTTCAGGTGATACTCTTGCCACAGCTCTCCGATGGCTCCTGGCGACACGGTAAAGTAAATCAAGTAATAATATCCTTCCCGATGTCCGTCGATCTCATAGGCCAGACGGCGCCGACCCTGATCGTGGATTTTCTTGATCTCGCCTCCGCGGCTTGTGATCCCTGTCAGGATCTTATCCAAAGCTTTCTGACGAGCTTCCTCGCTCAGCGTCGCTTTGATGACATACATCCCTTCATAAAGGTTTTGTCTTTGACTCATTTCTCTTCTCCTCACCCGTTTCCGGGGGTTTATTAATCATCTCTACTTTGGTGTTGACCTTATTCATCACGTTGGAGACGCTATCATCCAACAGATGGTTCAACACCAGTGTGCCGCGGTCGATGAAAGCACCTAACGCGGCGATCTCCTCTGCACCGAAAGGAGCTAATACATAGTCGGCCAGGCCGCGGCCCGGCTCGGGAGCTCCGACGCCCATCTTGAGGCGGGCGTACTGGGAAGTACCCAGGTAGGCCTCGACGCTCTTGAGGCCGTTATGCCCTCCGGGGCTGCCCATGGACCTGAGGCGTATCTGCCCAAAAGGCAGGGCCGTGTCGTCGCTGACGACGAGCAAGGTGTCGGCACCCAGCTTATAGTAGTCCAGGTATGGCCTCACCGCCATGCCGCTCAAGTTCATATAGGTCGTCGGCAGGACAAGATGCACAACGGCATCGCCGATCTGTCCTTTGGCGACCAAGGCGCTGAAGCGCCATTCTTCTTTAAAACACCATCCCGCCTTCCTGGCGAAGTCTTTCACCACCATGAACCCGATGTTATGGCGGGTCTTGTCATACTTCGACCCGGGATTTCCCAATCCCACAAAGACGCGGTCCACGGCTGCTGTTATCGCTTCACGATGACGGCAGCGACCTCATGCATGTCAGCCAACGGACGCACCGTGTTGGGAAGCGGCAGATCCGACAACCTCTTGCTTTGTCTAGGGCCGAGATCTTTCACATCCAAGGTGAAGTTGGTCGGGATATCCTTAGGCAGGCAACGGACTCTCAGGTAGCGGATCACCTGGCGCAGCACGCCGCCCAGCTTCACCCCTTCACAGTCAGCGGCGCCTACGCACTCGATCGGGATCTTGACGCTGACAGGCACATTGTCGACCAGCTCTTCGAAATCGAGATGGATCACGTTGTAGTTAACGACGTTGTACTGGATGTCCTTAATGATAACACGGCGTTCTTTCCCTTTCGCATCGACAAGGGCAAAAATAGTCGTGGGCAGGTGTCCCGGCTGCACGTGTCTTAGATGAGCAGCAAACTCATCACTCTGCACTGCGATCGGTTCGCCGGCTTTGTCTTTATGATAGATGATAGCCGGGATGGATCCCGCGCGGCGAAGCTTCAAGACCTCGCTCTTCTTCTGTGCCGTTCTTGGCATCACTTTTAGTTTCATGACAGTGTTCTCCCATTAAAAAACGATAAAAGATAAAAGCTAAGAGCTAAAAGAATAACTTTAGCTCTAACTTTTAGCTTTTAGCTCTTATATTTTAGCTTTTTTTACTTGCTCAAGGAAGAGATAGACTCTGCTGAGAGGATGTAGCGAATCGCTTGGGCGAAGAGGGAGGCAACGGAGACGGTCTTTAGCTTACTGAATCCCTGCAGACGGTCTGTCTGGGGGATAGTATTTGTCGCCAGGACCATTTCGATCGGACTTTTCTGGATTTTCTCCACTGCACTGCCCACGAAGATTCCGTGGGTTACCGCAGCGAAGATCCGTAAAGCACCCTTCTCTTGGCACGCTTTCGCAGCTGATACCAGGGTTCCTGCTGTGGAACACATGTCATCAGCGAGAAGTACATCTTTTCCTTTTACATCCCCGATCAAGGCATCGACGTTCACTTGCGTCGGCGTGATACGCTCTTTGTCGGCTATGGCCATCCCTGCATTAAGCTGGGTGGCATAAGCCCGCATCGTCTTCACGCTGCCGATATCAGGGGCAACAACAACAACATTCTTTAGGTCCAATTCCTTGAGGGCTTCAATCAAGGGCCCTCGACCATATAAGTGGTCCACAGGAATATCAAAAAATCCTTCCAGCTGCGGCGCATGCAGATCCATAGTCAGCACACGGGTGATGCCCGCGGCAACCAACAGATTCGCGACCAGCTTCGCTGTGATCGGGACGCGGGGCTTATCTTTCCTATCCTGACGGCAGTAGCCGAAGTAAGGAATCACCGCTGTAATCGTCTTCGCCGACGCCCTTTTCAACGCATCGATAAGGATCAACAACTCCATCAAGAAGTAGTTGGGGTCCAACGACACGCTCTGAACGACGAAGACATGCTGGTTGCGCACTCTGTCGAGGATTTGCACGCAGATCTCGCCGTCTTCGAACCGTTCCAGGTTGTACCGGCCCATCTCGATGCCGAGGTGCCTGGCGATCTCCTTCCCTAGAGCCTCGTGGGACGTACCGCAAAACAATAGAGGGCTGGGGACCATTCGCACTCCGTGATTAAGTTGGGGTGGAAGGATTCGAACCTCCGAGTGGCGGTACCAAAAACCGCTGCCTTACCACTTGGCTACACCCCAGTATCGCATCGATCGAGACAACATCGTATCTTCCCTGCATATTTATTTGCAACAACTCTTTTTTCGTGAACGTGCCCGTGCCCGAGCCCGTGCCCGAAAAATCCCGTTTTTTTTCGGGCACGGGCTCGGGCTCGGGCACGTTCACGAAATTTTTATTGAGAACTGACCGGCTGCAGCATCTTACCGATGTAATGTCTGTTGGCATAGATGTATTCAAAGCCTGAGAATACTGTATAGAGGCAGGCCACCCCAACGACAAGGGTGCTAGCGCGCTGCAGGTCGTCCAAGGATATCATCCCCATCGTATAGGGGATCATCATCAACACGATAGCCAGGGCCGTCAACCCCTGCACCACGGCTTTGATCTTGCCGCTGGAGCGCGCTGCCAGGGCGAACCCTTTCAGCGCACAGATGGTCCTGATGGTGCTGACGACGGAGTCTCGATACAGAAAAATAAACACTAAAACCATTGGGATCTGCACAGGAGGCTGTGTAAACGTGAGGAACACCGAGATGCGGCAGATGCTGTCAGCCATGGGGTCGAGGAGCTTGCCCAGATCTGTCACTTGGTTGTACTTGCGTGCCAGGTAGCCGTCGACGGCATCGGAGAACTCGGTGACAGCGAGCAAAATCAGCAGCACATACGGAAGGAGCGTCAGGCTGATGTGGAACGCCTCGTGTTCCAGGTAGACGATCAAAAAGAGCGGACTTAAAAAAACGCGCATCAAAGTGAGATAGTTGGCGATACTCAAGCAACACCTTCCCTGTTGATTAGGAAAGAGTGTATCGGATTGGCTAATTTTTTGCTAGTAAAGGCAAAAAGGGCCAGCAGCTCCCGCTAGAAACCTCAGGCTAAAGCCTGAGCTACAGGTTAAATATGTAGCTCAGGCTTTAGCCTGAGGTTTTTTAGCGGGAATTACTGAAAAGGGACCTAAAGGACGAAAATCCGTCCTTTTTGTCCTTTCCCTAAAGACTCTTATAAATCTCCAGATACTGGTTCGAGGCTTGGTTCCAGCTGTTGTCGATCTTCATTCCCTGCACCATCAGATGGCGCCACCGCTCCTGGTTGTCAAACCAGCAGCGTATCGCCCGGTCCAGAGCAGAGTCTATCCCCGCCGCCGTTGGGTCGTCGAAGGTGTATCCGTTGGTCTCTTCGAACTGCCTGCCCGACAGGTCCACGTCGAAGATGGTGTCGGCCAATCCGCCTGTCCGCCGCACGATGGGGACAGAGCCATATTTCAAGGCTATCATCTGCGTCAAGCCGCACGGCTCGAACAACGAAGGCACGATGAACATGTCGGAGCCGGCGTAGATGAGATGGGCCAGCTCCTCCTGGTGATGGAGCGTCAGGCTGACATGAGGATGGTCGTTGAACTGATGTTTCAGGGCATGGAATTCCCGGTTGATCTGCGGGATAGGGCTCGTCCCCAGCAGCACGAACTGTCCGCCCTTATCCACGATATGCACCAGGGCATGCTTGATCAGCTCGATCCCCTTCTGGGGGACGAGGCGCGCGATGCACCCTACTATCGGCCGATGCTCCTCCTCCAAGATGAGGCGCTCCCTTAGGATCTTTTTGATGAAGGCCTTTTTGTCGAGAGTGTTGTGGTCTTTCTTGTTGGCGGGCATCTCCCGGTCGGAGAAGTGGGCCGGGAGGAACCTGTCGATCTCGGGATTCCAATACGAGTAGTCGATCCCGTTCAGGACACCTTTAAACTTGTTCTGATACTTCAAGAGGGTTTTCTCCATGCCGCGCCCACCCATGGGCGTAAGCACCTCCTTGGCATAGTTGGGCGACACCGTCGTGACGAAGTTCGAGTAGACGATACCTCCCTTGAGAAGGTTGATATTGCGTGTCAGGTTGTTGTCTTGCATCTTGTCAGGGTGGTTGAGCTGAGAGCCTGCCAGGCCGATCTTGTCGAGGTCGGCAGGAGAGCATAATCCTTGATATTCGAAGTTGTGCACGGTGAAGACGACCTTGGGTTTCTTGAAGCCTAGCGGCTGATAAATCTCCGTATGCAGCGGAGCGATAACGGCCGTTTGCCATTCGTGCAAGTGGATGATGTCGGGTTGGACCGCTTTCTTGACCATGAACTCCATGGCAGCCCGGGAGAAATAGAGGAACCGTTCGATGTCGTCCTCGCAGCCGTAGAAACATCCCCTGTTGAAGAAATAGCGTGGATGGTGCGGCTCAATGAAATAGACTTTGAGGTTTTCCACCCAGCCTATCCAAGCGGTATTGTGAAACCATTCTCCCTGGTAGAACGACGTGAAGTCGCGCACCTCGATGTTCATGTCGCGGATCTGTGCGCTGTCCATGCAGTCATATTTGGGGATGATGATATCGACGTCGTGCCCTTTCCACGAAAGCTCGCGACATAGCCCCAGGAGGACGTCAGCAAGGCCGCCGACCTTAGCCAATGGCGCTAACTCAGACGCTATGTGAACGATATGCATGATGAAATTCCTGTGTGGTCAAATGTCACTAGATATACAGGATTGCGGATTTATGGACTATATGGACGATGTGGACAGGATGTCCACGCCCCTTCATTTTTGTTTAGGACCGAAAGCTGTGATGTGTTCCTTGAGATCTGTAAGGCATTGTGCAATTTCTTTATCTATGGGTTGATTTGCGACATCGTCGCAAAAAGCTTGGAGTTTATCTTTAAAACTATTCATGTCTGTAATATGTAGATCATGATCATGATTTTGGTCATGTGCAATGCTGCCCTCTGTATTAGCAATATCATTGAGTCCAGAATATCGGGTGCGTAGTACAGATTTTTCTTTAATTTGATTTGAAATTTCTTCAGTTCGTGGTTGTATTGACTCTAATTTTTCTATATCACCATCAAGTTCATTCCATTTTGAATTTGAAAATTCATATAAACTATCTTTGATAGTCTTACATACCTGTGCCGAATCTTCCACTGTCCAAACGCCTTTCGGTTTGACTATTGTTTCATCTTCGAAATCGCTATCTAGAATCTCCTCATTCTGCTCTTGCCGTACATCCTGGAGGATGTTTGTATCCTGGAGGATGCGTGGCTCTTTCTTCTCAACAATCGGTGGTCGTTCCCGGACTATGGGTTGTTCGACGACAGGCCGTTCACCTATTTTGATCCAATTCCTATCAATGGAGGACAATTGATCTGTTAACACCTCTATTTGTTGCAGTTTTTCGTCGTTATCCGTTACAGCGTTAGTTATTTCAGCCATCTGTTCTTCTGAAGCTTTGCTTTTCAAATCATCCAACCATAATGCCCTATCTAATATCCCGTTATATATCCCTCCTAACTGTTGCAAGTCGCCAATAAAGCGGCTCCGCTCATCGGAGAGATCTCGAAAAGCCTTATTATAGTTCTGATTGGCTTGCATTAGATCTTGAGCGTTTGTCGTTTTCTTGTTCGCCATCAGATCCTGCAGATCTTTTTTCTTATACTTTGGTTTTTTCATGATTTCAAAGATTTTAGGATCCGCTTTTATTTTTTCCAGATCTCCAGCACTCGGAGGAATATTTTTAATGATATTATCTACAATAAGACCTAACTCCTCTATCCGCCTATTTTCCTTTTCCGCATTATCTCGATTGACCTTAGCTTGAGTAAATTTTTTTTCAACATCACTCTCTCCCAGTTGAAGCTGACTCAATCCATTATCTTTCTTTTGTTGGGCAGCTTGCAACTTGCTATTCTCGGTGTCCTTCACTTCTGTGCAATAATCATCTATAAGTATTTGCATCGTCTCATTAAATTTTTTTTCATCTGTAGTATCAAGGCCTTGAGTTTTTTGTTTAATGTCATCTCTTATCAAATATTCATTAAAACCTTGATGCTGATTGATTATATTAAAATCTTCTTCGCTCAATGTCTCTTTTTCATTAAATGTCTCTAATTCTTTAATTGATTCTAATTTTCCATTATGCTTTTGCACTGCGAGAGAATACTCTTGCTCAATCTTCCCCTTTAAAGATTGGTTTTTATGATTACCAAGAGCCTCTTTTAGCTTGGGATGTAGGTCATTGCCCACCATGAATTTATTTTTCAGGCCTTGAATTTGTTGAAAACGCTCGTTACTCATCTTTCTGGAATATTTCAAGACTTCTTTTAGATCGGTTCTTCCAAGTAACCTTTCCGGTGGAAGCTTAGTGGCTTCATATAACTCGACATGCTCCCGCATCACTATGGGAGAGTGGGGTACTTTTCTGACACTAAACTCAGGATGGTGCCCTTCCTTGATATCTTTATGAGGGATAAAGGTTTTCTCTAAGTCCATTCTTCGTGCCGTGTCATTCTCAGACCATTCGAGCATCTTGTGATTAATGGATACTATCTTCCTATCAGTAAGCGACTCTGCATCCTCGTATTGGATACTTATCGACCCTGTTACTCGACAGTTTGCCATGATCTGTTGAGTTTTCCCTATTAGCTGATCGTTGATGTCCATCTGGGTCAACTTACAGAAGTCCTCAACCTCACGCACGGCCATCTCTGGATTTGTGTATATCGTCGGAACCTTCAAATCGCCACTGCCGAGTTCTGCTTTCGTCAACTTATTAATCACAACGATTTCTACTTCGACACCTAAACGATCCTTTCCTACGGTATCCTGGTAAGTATAGACGATTCCATTGATTCGATATTGAACTTCAAGTTGATCTTTGTTTATCTGGTTGTCTCGCATTACCTGAGCCCTGATGCTTCCAGCCTTACCGAACAAAGTGTTAGTATCATACCTGGTTGTGTCTTCTTGAAATTGCGGTTGTTGTTGTGGTTGTTCCTCAAACTCAAGTCGTTCTTCACCTTCTGGCGGTTGAACTACAGGTTGAAGTTCTATATGAAAGTTATCAGGATTAATATTCATATTATCCTCCAATTAAAAAATAGTTATTATCTAATAGTATTATAAACAAAATTAATTAATAGGTAAATATCTAAATTAGGAAAAAGGAATTGCAATAATCCTAGTGATTCCGGCACCCCCATTCGGGCATCCTTTTATACACATCTTTTGCAGCTAAACCCACGCAGTGGGTTCCTATAGTTTATAGGTTTCTCTTAGTAGGTTTGAGACGGGCGAAGCGGGGGTTTAAGGGGGCTTGCCCCCTTTTTTGGAGTGCGGTACGGCCCCTACGCGCTTGAGGTTTTGCGCGACTGCCGTACCGCTTTTTTATGCGACCTCACATGTTCGATGACCTAATTGTGCATCCTCAACGATACTTTCAGGTGCAGAGGATAAAAATCTAGTCATCAAAGTTGCGTGGTTGCATAGAAAAGCGGTACGGGAGTCGCACAAATCCTCAGTCGCGGGTGGCCCGTACCGCACTCCAAAAAAGGGGGCAAGCCCCCTTAAACCCCGCTTCGCCCGTCTCAAATCCGCTTGGAAAACCTGTGTATAAAAGTATGCCCATCCGGGGGTGCCGGAATCACCAGGACTTTTTGATCAACTTGGTTGAACGACCTCAACAGCAACTTCGCGCGGCTGGGGTGCGAGGTTGAACGAGATCTCGTTGCGGAGGCGGAAGATACCGTATCCGTTGATCAGCAGGAGCAGCACTCCGGTGATCGACATGATGGCCTGAGCTTGAAGGGTCCCAACGAAGCTAAACGCAATAAGGGCCGCAACGGCATAGGCGTAATAGAATCTCGCTCCGTTTTTAGGGAAGAGATACTCGGCGCACTTGATCCCCACGCAGAAATAGGCGTTGATGGTGGAGTATCCGAGCAAGAACAAAAAGAATGGCATAAAGTAATGCATGTAGGGAAAGTACCTTTCCAGGGCGCTCTGAACGAGCAGCGACGCCTCCATCGGCTGATGCCACACTTCGGTGCTTAAGATCAGCAGGACGCTGGTGGTGCAGATCATGAAAGTATCTAAAAAGATGTCAAAGATCGCCAACGAGGCTTGTTTTTCAGGCACTGTCTCACTGGTTTCACTATGGATCACCGAGGCGTATCCCACGCCGACGTCGCCGGTATAGCATCCTCGGCGCACCCCATGCGAGATCGTCTGCAAGATGCCGACTCCGATGAAACCTCCGATGGCTGCATGCGGAGTGAACGCAGAGACGAAGATCTGCCTAAAAATCTCCGGCAGCACCGCGATATTATTCATTAAAACCCAAAAGCCCATCCCTAAATAGATCACCACAAAAACGGGGATGATGGCGCTCGAGATATTACCCACACGCCGCACGCCGCCGCTGCCGGCAAAGATCACTAATAAGAGGAGGATGCCGATGACAACGTACTGATTGATCTCGATGTTTGCTGTGACGCTATCCACGATGACTCGGAACTGGTATACTTCGACTCCATAGATGCACAGCAGGGCGCAAACGAGCTTGATCACCCAGCTTTGCTTAAAAACTCTCTGAAGAAAATACATCGGCCCGCCGTTGTATCCTCCTGCGGGATTGGGGACGCGGTACTTGACTCCTAGATAGACCTCAGAATACTTTAATATCATCCCTAATGTCGCCGTGATCCATATCCAAAATAGCGCTCCAGGGCCGCCCAGCTGCGCCGCGGTGCAGATGGCGACGATGTTGCCGATGCCGACGCAGCCGCCGACGCAAGCAAAAAAGGCTTTGAGCGGATGTACGCCGCCTTTGGAGTCTTCCTTCACGAGGAAAAAGTTGGCGAATGTCTTAAAAACGGTAGGCAGATGGCGGATCTGGGCAAAATTCGATTTAATAGTGAGATAAATGCCTAGAAATAAGATCATGGGGACGCCGAGATATCCCCATAAATAATCTTCAAAGATATCTAATAAAGTAGAAAAAGTGTCCATCTGATGAATCCGCTTAAATTAATATAAATTATTGTAAAGCATAACGGCTTAAAAGTCAATTCTTTTGTAGAAATTGTTCTTTCCAATGGTAGGTGTCGAGCAGCCCGTTGGTGTCCCGCCCTAGAATTTTGTAACAAAGGTAGATGGCTTCGATGGAGGAGAGCCCCCTCTCAGGGTCGGCGCAGTCGTTCTGCACACGCGGATAGGCAGTGCGATAGTGCGGAGGAAGGCTGCGGCGGATCAGCAACGGCGCCTCTTTCACGATGAAGCGTTCCATCTTCGCGGCGTAGCGCCACGTGCCGTCGAGGAGGAGAAGGCCGGCGTCCTTGTCTGCTTCGGTTAATGGCGGGGCGTCGATGGTCAGCAGAATATAACCATTCAGATCTGGCAGTGCAATCGGAAACTGGGGATAGGTGAAAAATCGGAAGTCGGATCGGGATTCCAATCCGCGCAAACTGCATTTTTTGAGATTCTCCTTACAGTGGCGGATGATGATGGTTGGCGGAAAATGTTGCATTTTAGGCGCTATTGGTTTAACCTGATTAATACATGAGAGAGTTTATACCAAAAATATAAGGAAGTCATCATGAAAAAATCTCTGATTGTTTTTTGCCTGATGTGCATTGCCTGCGTGTCAGCTCAAGGGTGGGCCGGAGTCAACTGGCAGACCGATTATGCCTCTGCCATGAATCAGGCAGCCTCTACAGGTAAGCCTGTGATCCTCTTTTTTACAGGATCGGACTGGTGCGGATGGTGCTCAAAGCTCGATAGCGAAGTCCTAGAAACTGATGAGTTTGCTAGACTTGTCGGAGATAAGTTCATCTTCGTCAAAGTCGATTTCCCCCTCTATAAGCCACAAGATCCTCAACTCACCGCTGCTAACAAAGCCCTACAAGAAAAGTACGATGTGCGCGGATTCCCCGCTTTGATCATCGTTGACAAAACCGGGCGTCAGATAGGCGTCACAGGATACCGCGCCGGCGGACCCAAGCTGTATGCCGACCACCTCCTGGAAAAGACCGACCTGTTTTCCAGCCTGAACTAGAGAAAGAGACACGAAGAAGCGGCAATTAAACACGAAGGCACAAAGGCACACAAAGATCACAAAGGAATCGCACAAAACCTCAAAGGCGCTAAGAAGACGCGCCTTTGAGGTTTTGTGCGATTCCTTTGTGATCTTTGTGTGCCTTTGTGCCTTCGTGTTTAATTGCCGCTTCTTCGTGTCTCTATTTCGTTTAGAAGTCGAAGAAGATCTGCCTGGACGTCGCCCATGGCGGCTTTTTCTGCCATTGTGCGCGGCTTAACGTTGATTTCAATGCCTGCGGGAAGCTGATGCTGCGAAAGGCGGAATGCCTCCCGTACGATGCGCTTGAACCTGTTTCTCTGGTGAGCCTTACCAAAACGCTTCGATACTGTCACTCCCAGCTTCGGGGTGTCTCCGTTGTTTTGCCAGGCCTCGATGACGACCCACTGCCCAACCAAACGGCGCCCCTTCTGCGCCAGCCGAGAAAATTGGCTGCCTTTCACAAGGCGCATAGACCTCGGAAAGCGGAACGTCACACGCGTGTTAATTGCTTGCGCCCTTGTCTGCGTCTACGATTGATGATCTTACGGCCTGATGCTGTGCTCATTCTCTTGAGAAAGCCATGCACTCTCGCGCGGCACTGTTTGCTGGCTTGATATGTTCTTTTCACTGTCTTCTCCCTAAGGTTGTGACTATTTGGCAGAAGGATACCGGATGCCGCCAAATATTGGCAAGCGTTTTTTGTGTTACAATCTCGCAATTCAGAAAAGCAATTGCACGCAAAGGCCGCAAAGGAGCAAGCGCAAAGAACGCAAAGAAAAAGACACCAAAAATCGAAAAGGATCAGAAAGCATGGTGTCTTTTTCTTTGCGTTCTTTGCGCTTGCTCCTTTGCGTTCTTTGCGTGCAATTGCTTTTCTGAATTGCGAGATTATGGCAATTGGCATGGAAATCGCACAAGTAACAATAATAAAAAAAGATTGATTTATTAATTGCAAAAATTGATATAATAAAAATGTGTTAAATGGAGGTTAGTATGAATAACCAATTATTAGCTGAAAAATGTGAAACTTTTTTAAAAGAGTTTGTTGATTCACAAGTCGATTTCTTCCTCGAAGACGATAGCTACTACCAACATATGGCCACTCCCCTCAAGTCAGCAGAGCACCTCAAACAGGAACATCGCAATCGGATTAAAAAGTCATTATTGATGAAAGAGTACCGGGAAAGCATCGCTAAGGCCGTTGCTCTCATCTTGTCCAAGATGTCGCACTATGTGCGCCCTGAAGAATTTGAGAAAGTGAAAAGTGAGATGGAACACATCATCGACCATCTGGCCAATCCGGTCGAAGTTGATATGGGCGGAACAGAAGAAGCTCAGCCGCTTCTTTTCCGAAAGCTGTGGGGGATTTCTAATGACACATTGCTGCATATCCACCATTTTGCCAATGCGTTGATCCAACAGAAACACTACAACGAAGCCAACCATGTGCTGACGTTCCTTGTCACCGTCGCACCCGACATCGCAGGGTTCTGGACCAGCCGAGGCATCTGCCTCCAAGCGCTGCACCATGACGACGAGGCCTTTCAGGTATTCAATGTGTCGAGGATATTGGCTCCGGAAGATCCCATTCCAATCATATACATCTGCAATGGCTACCTCAGGCTTAAAGACAAAAAGAAAGCCGCAGATGAACTGAAAAAATTGGAAGACTGTCTGCATCATCATCCAGATCAAAAGAAGACCTGGCACTCGCTCTGGATGTCCTTAAAAGATCATTTACATAGATTGTAGGAGGTTCTTATGACTTCATCATCACCTATTCATGGAAAACAAATCAAGCACATTGAGGAACCTTCAGGATGGCCTTCTGAAGAGATCCAGTTTACTAAGGATGTCCTTAATATGATTTTGAATGGCACAGAGGTAGATGCTAAGAAAGCTCTGTTCAAGGATGCACCTATCCATTACGACGAAGAATGGTTTGCCGCGGGATTGACTCTTCTCAGCACTGTAGCATTGTTTCCTGCTGCCTTTCTGTTTACTCTGCCCTCGAGTATCCTCGGAGGCATCATCGGGTTTGGCCGCGCCTCTTTGAAAGATGAGAATGAATTGGCAAATCTCTCTGAAGGATGGAAAGGCCTCCGCATGGGCTTCTTATTGCCTTCAGTTTTTGTTTTTGTCTCCACCCTCAGCGCTCTTGCCCATGTGCTCTACATTGACAGTTGGGAACAGATTGCAGACAAAACTCGTGAACGCTTCTGGGAACTTTTTGGCTTGAAAGACTATGGTAAAGGACGAAAAGAATCTTTTGCAATAGATATGAAGGATGTTATGACACGAAAATCTTCTTCAGATGCATCGATCCATTTCACTCCTCCCACTACGCCACCCGTATCTCAAATCAAAAAGCCTGATCAGAAAACGATCATTAAGCCTGAACAGAAAACGATCATTACGAAACCACCCGAGTTTCAGTCATACGTAAAAAATCTTAGCAAAGGCTTAAATGAGTTGTTAATGAGATCACACGTTGAAAGGATTCCAGAAAGAAAAGAAACCAAAATGGATTACTCTAAGCAGTCGGCAGAAACACTGAGAGAAGAAGAAAGGTTAGATGAACTCGAAGAACAAAAGATATTGAGAGAACTTGAAATGGAAGAAGGAGAAACCATTCCAGAAAGACCCGTAAAACAAGGCTATCTAGAGAGTTTTCTGACAATACCTAAAAACAGAGATTTTCCGCCCATCATAAAGGAAAAGCCTGCGGATATTGTCAAAAACGTGGAAAAATTCATGAGTACAATCGTTGTAACAGATCCTTACTTTACTTCGGTTGTCAAAGAACTCCCACGATTCATCAGTCAAAAGCCAACAACACCCACTATCCCTCCTGTTGAAATCCCAAAAGGGCATGTCACAACAGTATCCCTCATTGATCCATCAACAAAATCGATTAACGTTCAGCAGGTCTTTGGAGACCTGGAACCTCAACATCTTTTAATCAAAATTGGCATGGGAGATAACACATTTTTTATAGATCCGTCGATCGCCAATCTTGATGAAGTCATGGCAGCTCTTAGAAATAGCCATACCCCTGGCGAAAATATTAATGTTGAATACCTCGGTATTGGACAAAATGCTGATACCGGTACCTATCAAATTCTGTCCGGAACCACATCTTTAAGGCAAGAAGGCCCAAAGCTAATCCAAGATAAACATGCCACCCACACGACCTATCATGATGTTACTAACATGACACACATCGAGCGTTTGGGAATGTTTGAAGTCTATAAACAGTTTTGCGATGTAAACAGAGAGTCGCTCCCAAAAGAGTTCATGAAAAAGGTCTTGACCTCACCTATGGCACCTGAAGTGGTCGAAAAGACTGTTGAACAAATCCCCGATCTCGATACCCTGTTTGGCCAATTTCAAGAAAAAATTGATAGGCTAGAAGAGCAGGGTAAGCGATTGGAAAAACTGCATGCTCAACTGGAGAAGGCTGAAAAACCGGTGGAGGATCAAACCAAACTCTCCAAAATTGAAAAAAAGATTCAAAAAGCAGAAGGGCATATTAAATATTTGGAAGGGAAAAAATCACATGCCTCTCGAGTCAAAGCAGGAAGATTGAGTCAAGAAATCAGGCAATATAAAGAAACGCACCTTGACCCACTGCTCAAGCTACTACAACGAATAGAAGCACAGCATCAACTAGGTGCTGAACTGAAGAAAGCACAAAAACCGGAAGACGTTGTCAAGATAATGGAAACTGTTGTGTCAACATCGATTGAGTCGGATCCTTTCTTTACTGGAACACTGGTAGAGCTTGAACCGGATATCAAAGAAATGCCAAAAGGACATGACACAGCTGTGACGCCATTTAATCCACACACTCAACAAATGGCTATTAAACAGCTGTTTATCGACCCAAAAACGCATAAACAGCTTGAACCTGTAGATCTAAAATTTAGAGTAGAAATCGGCAACAACATCTTCTATATCGACCCATTAAAAATAGATCCATCAAGGATATATCAAGTTCTAAAAGATAGTTTAGCCAAATCGGAAGAAAAAAGGATCAAAATTGATTATCTAGGTGCGGGAATGAATCGGGAAACCGGAACCTATCAAATACTGTCGGGCTCAACGACGATCGATCAAGAAGGCCACAAGCTACTTCTAGATAAAGACAATTCGTACACCACTTACCATGACGTCTCTGAAATGACTCTTCCTTCTCGTTCAGAAGTGCTTGAGTCTTACAAACAGTTTTTCGATAAAAAGAGGGAGGATTTTCCAGTAAAAGTCGTTCAAAAAGTCCTCTCTTCACCCATGGAACCAAAAGCGCTCAAAACCACAGAGGATCAAATCACAGAACTGCAAACCAAGCAAACCAAACTAAGCGAGGAAATTAAGGAATGGGAAAAGCGCAAAATGCATATGTTAAGCGACTATCCCCCCTCTGTAAGAAAGGAGGCAAGAGATGCTAGAATCGAAAAATTTGATAAAGAGCATCTTATCCCATTGCAACAGGAGTTGGAACAAGTAGAACAACAACTGGTAAAGCTCGGAATTATACCCGAGAGTAAAACCATGCAGAATCAACTCGAAAAGCTGGAACATTCCAAACTTAAAAAAGACATTCTGAGAACAGAGAGTACCATCAAAAAATTACTAAAAGCTATCGACAGTGCTCCTAGAGGTAAAGGTGGAAGACACAAAAAAGAAGGTTTGAGAACACGCTTAGAAACCGAAAAACAAATCCTTGAAGAAAGAATGGTGAAATTTAAAAAATTAGAATCGAAAATTCAAAGGCGGGGTGTACAGCTACCACAAACAGCCGTTAAAGGGGAATCCAAAGAGGTTTCCCTTATAGACAAAGCCGGACACGTCAAATTACAACCTCTATTGCATGTTACGGATCTTAAAGCCGTAGAACTTGCTGTTAAAATCTCTGTCGATGACAAGCCACCGGAAATGGTCAAGCTGAAAATTGATCCTAAAACGATCAATTTTGATCAAGCCAACAGATTTATGAATGATCAATTTAAAAAATTATCTGGACATACCATCAATGTGGAATATCTTATCCTGACAGAGGATAAGGAAGGTTTATTTAAAATGCTTCATGGAACAATCCCCACTGTACCCAACGCAAAAGCTCTGACCACCATCTACGATATCTCCCAAACACCCACGAAAGATCGTCAGGCGTTTATCGAACCTGTTCAACAGTTCTATGAAAAGCATGAAAATCTGATACCGCCAGACATGACCATGAAACTCTTCACCACTCCTTATATACCTCTCAAGCAAATTGAACCTGTCAAGATCGCTAAGAAAGAGACCCAGGAAGAAAAAGCCTTGAAACAGTTTAAAGAAATCTGGGACAAACTGAGCTTGATGGATTCTCTTCTGAATGTTTTCGAACCATCCTCCGATTTAAAGAATCTCTTAAAAATACTTCAATTTTATAAAGATCTGGTCACGATAACGTCACAGGTAGATAAAATCATGGCCGATCAAAAAGAGCCTAGTGATCTAATTAACAAACAGTATTTTCGTTTAGATTTTGGGATACAAAATCTGCTCAAGCGTGCTCAGAGGTTACAGGCACGTGTTGAAAGTGAAATCGAAAAAAAAAAAGAGATTTGATCAGCTAACTTTGCAACCGCCGCAGATCACAGAAAGAAAAAATGTCAGTCTAGTTGGGTCCACCACTTTAGTGAATATCCAACCTTTGGTGATGGATCCCACTTCCAGGGTGGTCCCAAACCAAATCCACCTCTCTGTCAAGATTTCTCTGGATGACAACCTACCGGAACTGTTTTCATTTGAGATCGACCCCAGACAGATGGACAGAGCCAATGATTTCTTCAACAGACAATTACAAAAACTCATGAAACACGGAAAGAAAATCCATATCGAGTTTCTCGCTTTCACCGAAGGTAAAGATAAAACCATTAAGATGATACATGGATCAGTCCCTCTTTCTAAGCACCGGGGACATTTCATTAAGGACAAAACACCGGAAGCTGTGACGACAACATACAACCTCAAAGAAATACCAGGCCGAGATCGGAAGATGCTCCTTCCGCCTTTGATAACCTTCTTTACAGGCCATGAGGATCAGATCCCATCGAAAATGGTTTTCAAAGGGTTGACCGCGAAAGTCCAAACCGACTTGGTGATCCCAGAGGTTCAAAAACAAAAACGTGATGAGAGAAAGGAAATCATTCAAGACTTGGACAATACCGTCATAACATTAGGAGCCCAAATCAGCGGCCTACTCTTGCGTCCTGATGATGTGACAGACGATGTTGTTGCCTATCTCAAAGACACCCTCAAAGATTTAAAAAATACTGCTGATCACCTGTCCAGTGTCATCCAAAAAGATGACCCATATAGACAACCTATGGATGCCATCGAAAAGCGTATAGAAGCTTCATTTGATGCCTTAAAGCAATTAACAAAGAAGGAAGAGCCGGTAGATTCAACGTATTCTCCCTCCAGTTCCAGCGGGTTTGATTGGACAACTCGTGAAGAAGAACGCGAGCCCATCATCCAGCCAACATATGAGAGTGAAGAGGAAATTGTTGAAGAAAGACCCCCTTCACCACCAGTGCACATGGGCGATGCCTATTTTGATTACATGACAAAGTTTTTATGAGGCCGAAGATAAGGGAAATAGGACACATAGGACATTTTCGTGAACGTGCCCGAGCCCGTGCCCGTGCCCGAAAAGAAGCGGGATTTTTCGGGCACGGGCTCGGGCTCGGGCACGTTCACGAAAATGTCCTATGTGTCCTATGTGTCCTATGTGTCCTTTAGGTCCTTTGTCCCTTTACACCCCCGCACAAAAAAACGGTTGTGCAAAAATTGGGTATCGGCTATAAGTAATGCAGCAAACCGTAAAATTACACACACAGGGTAGCATCATGAAAGTCAGAGCATCAGTTAAAGCTGATCCTTCGAAGGGAGACATTCTCGTACGGCGCCAAGGCCGCCTTTATGTCGTAAACAAGAAAGATCCTAATCGAAAACAGCGCCAAAAAGGGCCAGCTCGTAAAAAATAAGGAAAAATATCACTATGGCAAAGACGTCATCAATAGAAAAAGAGAAGCGCCGTGAAAGGCTCGTGAAGCTGAAGTGGGCGAAGCGGAAAGAGCTGCGCGACAAAAGCTACAACATCCACCTCAGCGAAGAGGAAAGGGAAGCCGCACGCATCGCGCTCAACAAGATGCCAAGGGACTCATCCCCAGTGCGCCTGCGCAACCGCTGCAAGCTGACCGGCCGTTCCAGAGGCTACCTCCGCAAATTCAAGATGTCGCGCCTCTGCTTCCGCGAGATGGCCTCTGCAGGGCTCATCCCCGGCGTCACCAAAGCCAGCTGGTAAACAAGAAAAGCTAAAAGATAAGAGCTAAAAGCTAAAAGATTGGAGCATCGTCCTAATCTTTTAGCTCTTAGCTTTTATCGTTTAGCTCTGTTTTCAGTTCGCCAATTTTCTTCCAGGTCTCCATGCCTTCGGACCATACGTACGAGGCAGCGCTAAGTTCGTTTTTCGCCATCAAGTCTTTCAACTGCGACAGCGGCACAGGGCCGTGCTGAGCGTGTTGCTGGTCAAGGTAGTACCACAGCTTCTCGGGAAGGGTCTGTTGAGGCTCTGGCTGGGTTGTCGGTGGTTTCTCGTCTTTTGTCTTGACGGCAGGAGGCAGGATGAACAGCAATAGCAGTCCGAGCAGTCCCAGAAGCATCCCGACAAAAAACCATATCCAAGGGTCGCGTCCCCTTCTCTCAGCAAAAACTGCTGTCATCGCACCCAGGATCAACAATAGAACAAAACTAATGACCATATGGAACGTCGTAACTTCATGCATGTCCTTGTCCTTTTTAATGCTTCATGGTAGACTATCTATCAGAGCCTGTCAATATTAAGGAGAGTATCATGGCAGAAACAAAACTAAAATACGATAGTAAGAAAGTCGACACGAAAGAGTTCGAGCTGCCAGAGACAACATTTGTCAGAGATATCGACAACCGCGTGTTCCAGTCTATCGTCCTACAGTGCCTTGCCGATATCGAAGGGATCGCGCTGTTGGAAGGCAATTTCATCGATCACCTCTTAGGTAGAAGCGCTGCGGAAGGGGTCAAAGGGATCTATTCCGAGCAGGATCAGAAGAACCATAGCGTCAACATCCGCATTGAAGTCAACATCTGCTACGGCGTCGTGATCCCAGACAAGGCGGAAGAGATCCAATCCCGTGTGTCGGACGAGATCACCAAGCTGACCGGGCTGCATGTCGGATGCGTCCACGTGGTGTTTAAGAACGTCATCAACCCGGAACAACTGAATAAAACAGCGATGCTAGGCGCGGCGCGGTCCGCCGAAGAGTATTCAGATGCATTTTAACCGTTTTTTTCAAAACACCCCTAGCCTGGTGTTGAGCCTGCTGCTGATCACCCTCGGCACCATTGGTGTAGGGCTGGCTTGGTCGGCCTATATCCGCACCGAAGCGATCATGCTGATCTTGATAGGAAAGTGGGGCATCTTCCTGACCGCCGTTGTCATGCTGTTAGGCGGCCTCCTTCTCTTGGCTTATGTGCTGAAGGACTCCAGGCGCCGCTACACCTATATCGAAGCAGGGAAGAGCTCCTGTGTCCTTGACGAGACGTTTATTCAACAATATCTGGACCTCTATTGGGAGAATCTGTTTCCTTCCCAGGATATCTCGTACGAGCTTAATATCAAGAAAAACAAAATCCGCATCCTGGCCAACTTCCCCTCCCTTCCTGCCGAGGAGCAGAAACGCTTCCTCGATAAACAGAAAAGGGAGCTCAGCCACATCTTCGGCCGCATCCTTGGATACCCGCATAAAGTCATCCTTGGAGCAAGCTTCTCTAAAGGATGAAGGATGAAAGCTCATTTGGATTTGGCGAAAGAGTATTGGTCGCGGCTGGTACGACAGGGCGATGTTGTCATCGATGCGACTTGTGGAAACGGCCACGACACCCTTTTTCTAGCGAAGCTTGGCGCCAAGGTCACAGGGATGGACATTCAGTCAGATGCCATTGAAACAACCAAAAAGCTTCTGGATTCCCATGGGCACTCTTCCGTTGAGCTGTTCCTGGGATGCCACTCCTCCTTTCCCGATCGAATTACCCCGGGTTCTGTCAGGCTCGTGGTGTACAACCTGGGATACCTTCCCGGCGGAGACAAACAAAAGACGACTCAGACCGAAACGACGCTTGCTAGCGTAGCGGCTGCGATGAAGCTGCTGATGCCCGGAGGAGCCGTGAGTATCACGTGCTATCCCGGACACCCCGAAGGCAGTGTCGAAGAGGATGCTTTGCTCGCTTTTGCTGCGGCGCTGCTGCCCCAAGAGTGGAGCTGCTGCCACCACCGCTGGCTGAATAGGCTAAACTCACCGAGCTTGTTAATCCTCCAAAAAGGACAAAGGACCTAAAGGACGAAAAGGACCTAAAGGACAAAATTGTCCTTTTCGTCCTTTGTCCTTAACTAAACAGATGGTTCACGTCGATGACGCTACTGGTCTGCAGAATAATGAGGATAATTCCGACAGGGACGACCCACCGCATAAAGAACAGCCAAGGCCTCCACAGATAGCCCAAGCGCGTGCCTGCATGAAACTCTTCATAGACCACTTCGCGGCTGAGGAACCAGCCGATGTAGATAGAGATCATCAGGCCTCCGATGGGAAGCAGCCAGATGGAGACGAGGTCGTTGATGGTATCAAAAAATGACTTGCCATAGATCTGGCGCCAGTTTGCAAAGACGATATCCGTTGAGGATAGTGCGCTAGGGATGCCGAAGGAGAAACATCCTACGGCAGTGACGAGGACGGCCTTATGCCGTGACCAACCGTATAGGTCCATGAAGTTGGCAGAGACGACTTCGACGAGGGGCATAGCAGAAGTCAACGCTGCAAAAACCAACAAAAAGAAGAACGATGTCGAGATGAACAATGCCCCGGGAAGCTGGGCGAAGACAACAGGCAATGTCTTAAAGACTAAGCCCGGGCCTTCTTGCGGGCCGAAGCCGAAGGTGAAGATGCTGGAAAAGATCAGGATGGCGGCCATCATGGAGACGACGATAAGCATGCTGCCGACGATACCGGCGGTCTTTGGGATGTCATCTTCCCGCCTCATGTAGCTGCCGTATGTGATCATGACGCCCTGGCCGAGGCTGAGAGTAAAGAAAGCGAGACCGAGGGCTTCTAACGCACTTGAAGCCTTAAATTTACTCAGGTCGGGATAGAACACGAAGTCAAACCCTTGCCAAAAGCCGCTTAGTGTGACGCTGTAGATGCACAACACAATAAGCAGTATCACCAATGTCGATGTCATTACCTTATTCCAGTATTCAATCCCTTGGCGCACACCGCGGTATACCATCGCAGCGGTGATGGCAGTGAAGAGCAAATGCCAAAAGATCGTGATATCGCCAGATGCCGCTAACACATCAAAGACATGGGAGATTTCCTGAGCACTTCTATTGAGATAGAACTGATTCAAAGACAAAAAGACATAATTCAGCGACCAACCGGCGACGACGCTATAAAACGACATGATCAGAAAAGAGGAAGCGACACCTAACCAACCGGCTGTTTTCCAGATGACGGAGTTGTTCGATAGCAAGGAGAAGGTTCCAACGACGCCGCGCTGAGCTTTTCTTCCGAGGAGCAGCTCGGCAACGAAGAGGGGCACTCCGATAAAGAAAGTGCAAAAAACATACATCAAAACAAAGAGTCCTCCTCCATTTTGTCCCGTGACATAAGGAAACTTCCACATGGTCCCTAAGCCGACAGCGGATCCTAATGCAGCCAGAATAAATCCTAAGCGGGATCCCCAATGTTCTCTCTGTTTTTGCATGCTTACCTCCAAATAAATGACTATCGTAGCAAATAGTGTGAAAAGTTGAAAGTTGAAAGTGAAAGTTGAAAGTGATGAGTGATGAGTGATGAGTGATGAGTGATGAGTGATGAGTTTGTTCTCAGGCCGAAGGCCTGGGTTATAAAAGCCTAGGGCAACGCCCTAGGTAGGCTGAGACATAGATGTGCAGGCTGAAAGCCTGCGTTATAGCGACCTTATTTAGAGGGTATTGTGGATGAGTACTGGGCTTTGTATAGGTCGCTATAACGCAGGCTTTCAGCCTGCACATCTATGTCTCAGGTTCAATCGGTAACATAGGTAACACTGAGATCACCAACATAGGTAACACTTTTCGTTAAAAAAAATGTTTAAACCTTCTCGATTTAAACTGTTCCATCAGGAGCCGAAGCTCCTAATGGACATAGTGGCCATCCGTCACCCGTCACCTTTCGGTCGGCTTAGAATTGCCTTTTTCTTGGTACCGTTGATGGTACCAGATCTAGTCAAACTATTCAAGGTCCTGAATGACACCCAGGTATTTTTCAAATAGTGTAACATCTGGAATTCTGAACCTTGAGGGAGGTTTGGAATTGTCTTTTTCTTGGTCGGGGGTTTGGGGGCAGAGCCCCCAATATATAACCCTAATTCCTTTTCCTCTGGCTTCTTCTGGTTTTAATTGTGGGTTTTTCCACCCCATTTTTAGTTAGAATTCCCAAATATACAGGACCGTAATGAATTGTAAATTCATCGTTC
>Ga0207122_1003_pt1 | contig 46562 bp, 33 predicted proteins | sample Alteio_BWMinHeat_38_FD_153504 | JGI IMG/M metagenome (GOLD analysis project Ga0207122, IMG submission 153504) | Enriched cells from forest soil in Barre Woods Harvard Forest LTER site, Petersham, Massachusetts, United States -... | ecosystem: Environmental > Terrestrial > Soil > Temperate forest >... | reverse complement strand
CTACGACTTTGCCAAAAGGGGCATCCAGGCTATCGAAGAGATCAAAAAAGGCGATCCTTTCAGAGAAGGCGTCAACATCGCCATCCTGCGTCCAGGGAAGCAGCAGCGCGGGGTGCATCCCTGCTTCATCAACGAACTCGAAGGCAAAACCGCCAAACACGACATCCACAGCGGCGCAGGAGTGATGTTCAACGACTGGAATGGAAAAGATAAAAGCTAAAAGATAAAAGATAAAAGAATGCGAAAGCCTAAATGCCTAAAAGCTTTGCTGATCGATATGGACGGCACTCTCGCCGATAGCATCCTGCTGCTCTATGACGCCTACGCTGCCTTCATGCATGACTTTGGACTTATCCCGACTAAAGAGGAATTTACAAGTTTGATCGGTCCTTCCCTCGTTGACATTGTCACACGGCTCAAAGAGAGGCACCTTATTCAAGGTGAAAGGAATGCCTTAATCGCCATCTATCATAGGCATGTCGAAGACCGATATGCCCATCCTGTCAAGCTGTTTCCAGACAGCCGAGAATGCCTTCTCTTCGCCAAGCAACACGGCATCCGCTGCATCCTCGTTACCTCAGCCACACACAACTTGGCTCATAGTTTTGTTCGCGCTCAGCAACTCGACGGTGTGATCGACCTCTTGATCACCGGTGAGCTGGTTGACAAAGGGAAGCCCGATCCCGCCCTCTACCTGATGGCATTGGAAAAAGCTGGAATTACAGCCTCTGAAGCCATTGCCATAGAAGACTCCGATGCTGGGGTCACGGCTGCTACTAAGGCCGGCATCGCAACGTTCCATCTGTTTGGAAAGGGCGAGTTGGCTGTGGAAAGCTGGGATGCAATCCACCAAAAACTAAGGTCGTGGTATGAGTGATTACGAAGTGATCCCGATATCTGCCGATTTTCAGATCGATGTGATTCCTTCATCCCATCTTTCCCTGACCAAATCCCAGGAAAAACGGGTCGATGAGTTATGGAAACAAGCTCCTGGAACCGCGTTCAATGGACAATGTTTCACCAAAGTCCGTTTGGAAAAGAATCGCCTTGTCGGGCAGTTCGTGCCGTACAAATACTATTTTGCACAAAGGCTTGATCCCAGCCTCGGTGCTATACAGCCTGTCGCCATCAGTGGGATCACCACTTGTGGAAGCGACATTTTGGTTGGACAACGCTCGGATAGCGTAACTGCCTATCCCGGATATTTTGAGCTGGCCCCTTCAGGCAGTATCGATCCATCATCGAATAAGAATGGCCATATCGATTATGTCATGGCTGCAGCCAAGGAGCTAGAAGAAGAAACAGGCATACGTACTTCTTCCATCACCCCTCTGTGGCTCGTCATCGACAATCGTGAAAATACCATCGAACTATGCTTAAAAATCACAGTCAATAAAAAACCTGCTTCCTTCCCCATCGGCGAATACAGCCATTGCCAGTGGATGTCCTCGGCAGAGTTGAAAAAACTCATCATGAACAACAGCAACCGGTTTGTTCCCCTCTCGCGCTTCCTTATAGAGTTGAAAGTTGAAAGTTGAAAGTTACCCTTCGGCTAGAGGAAGGTCGAATGAGTAAGCCGAAGGGTAACTTTCAACTTACAACTTTCAACTTTCAACTCATCTCTTCCCCCCCTCTTTACACAAATGTTCTTTAATGCTAGACTAAACGCCACGAACATCATTAACATTTTTTTTATAGGGGCACGTTAACAATCATGGGTATCTCTCTCTCATTTATTAGACTTTTCTTTCTTTTCCTTTGCGTGTTGCTGATGACAGCATACACGACCCATAATCTTGAAGGCGGGTTTACAGCAACAAATGTACTGATAGGGATCTTGGGCGGGGTCATTTTCACGGTGTTATTAGCCGGTGTAGATAACTTCTTCAAACAGCTTAACCTGCGTACGTTCAATATCGCCATTCTAGGTTTGTTCATTGGCTACCTGATGGGTCAAGCGGTCACTCTAGTCGTCGATGCCGCCCTTAACGTCAGCGCTTATGCCATCACCAGCAACGGCTTTGCTTTAGCCCATACTCTGACCTACTTATTCTGCGCCTACCTCGGCCTCGTCTTGACTGCACAGGCCTCCGAAGAGTTCTATATCAGCCTCCCCTTCGTTAAATTCAAAGCCTCCAGCCACAAAAGGAAAGATATCCTCCTCGAGATGTCAGCACTGACCGACTCAAGAATCATCGATTTGGCCTCGACAGGCCTCTTGAACCATCAGCTGCTCCTTCCCCGCTTCATGCTGAAAGACCTTTATAGCATGGCTGAAAGCACAGAAGAATCGACCAAAAATAAATCGCGACGCTGCCTGGAAGTGATCAAAAAGCTAGAGAGCCTTCCCAACCTCGACTTGCGCTATATCGACACCGACTTCCCCGATGTGAAAGATCAAATGTCTAAGCTGATCCGCCTCGCCCGCTTTTTGGATGCCAACATCATCACTTCAGATATCAACCGCATCCAACAGGCCTCCCACGAAGGTGTCTGCATCATCAACATCCACATGCTGTCTAACGCGCTGAAACCCATCACGCAGACAGGCGAATACATCAACATCAAGATCCAACGCTACGGCAAAGAGCCGCGCCAGGGTGTTGGCTACCTAGACGATGGCACCATGGTCGTCGTCAATGGCGGCGCAGAGTACATCGGCGAGACAATCAAAGCTCAGGTACTGTCTGTGAAGCATACGACCTCGGGCCGGATGATCTTCTGCAACACCTCGGAAGAGAACATGTTGTCGGAACATGCACCTGCGCCAATTGCATCTGACGACGAGCCCGGTTCCCCAAAGAACTTCTTTACTGTTTGATTGACAAGCCCATGATACGTGGACTTGGCAACGACATCATCGAGGTTGATCGCATCAAGAAGAATATCGAACGCTACGGCCTGCGATTTCTTGATCGCGTTTTCACCCTAAGAGAACAGAGATACTGCACATCGAGGAAAGAGCCGGCGCTGCACTTTGCGGGTAGGTTTGCAGCTAAAGAAGCTGTCGTCAAGGCCTTCGGCTCCGGCTTCAGCGACGGCATCTCATGGCTCGACATCGAGATCCTCAACGATTTCAAAGGAAAACCCCACGCGGTGCTCTCCACAACCCTCCTCGACACCTTCGAAGAACCTACCATCCTGGTTACAATCAGCCATTGCCACGCCTACGCCATCGCCACCGCCATCTGGCAATAACAAGAAAAGATAAAAGCTAAGAGCTCAGAGATAAAAGATTAGCGGCAAAAATTTTGCCTTGCGCCGTGAACAGTTACAACAAAACGCCCTTGACTATATTCTTTGTGGCTAACATAATCGAAGACTTTACTAAATAAAGGAGATAATTATGCAACCTACAGGTAAAAAATATGGCCCTTCTTTCGAAGATATGTTTGAAGATATTCCAAAAAAAAAAGAGGAACCTAAAACTGAACCCAAAAAAATCTGTGGTTTCTGCGCAAAGGAAAACCCCGAAGCAAAATTGTGTGGCAGATGTAAGTTAGTTTGTTATTGCAATGAGGATTGCCAAAGCAAAGCGTGGAAAATCCATAAGACGATTTGCAAACCTCCTACGCATACTTCTTTTAAGTTGACACAGGGGACACTCGATAACGATAGGCATATTCACACATCAAGCAAGGGCAATATTGTCATCAATACCTGGGGTCAAGAACAAACCAGTTCGACAGGTGCTAAAGATGTCAGCAAAAAGTTTAGTACGAAAGCGCAACAAAAAATTTCCGGCAATACAGAAACCGAAGGTATATCCATTAACAATTTTACCAACAACCAAGATGTGATCAACTTTGCTTTCGGCTATAGCCCTGAAAAAATCAAAGAATTAAAAAAACAACATTTTAATGGTCTTAAGGAACTAGATAAAGAGAAAGCAAAGTCATTCATCGAAAATCAAAACTATATAGCAATCCTAAAATATCTTTGGACTGAAGATGATCTGGATTATAAAATCGAATGGTTAAAACCTTTGGCGGAAGCAGGCCACGCCATCTTAATGTTGGAGCTCTTTAGAGCACTTTGCCAGAAAGCTTCAAAGCAAACATCCATTTCCGAAAAAGAAAGTGATGAGGCAATAAAATGGTATCTATTAGGCATGCACTGTACATATCTGGACCTCGCTTGCAATAATGATTCATCTACAATGGAAGCAGTGAATCTGTTAACACAAAACTATTTTCAGATAATGGCCCTATTGCCTGAAGCTCACAGAGTCAAATATAACGATTATTCTGCTCGGAAAGAGATCATTTCCAAATGGAAACCTGACGAATCCCATCCGAGTCCTCAATGGGTGATCTATGGTGGTCTGGAGATTCTAAGTGGAACGATCGCATTAAAAGAGAAAGAAAAGTGGCTTGACCTTCGCAAACAAAAACACCAAGAGCGTTTGAATTCATCCGATGGCGTTCAAAGAAAAACCACGGATCAACAGTTAGATGAGATGGTCCGACTGTTATCGCTTTCAGGAACATTCATGAGCAAATAATCAGTTATGCAGAAATCTTTGTGATTCCGGCACCCCCGAATGGGCATACTTTTATACACATCTTTTCTGCCTCCGAAGGTGTTTTAGAGTCCGAGCTTGCGAGGACGACTGCTCATAGCCCACAGCGACCGAGTCCCGAGCTTGCGAGGGACGACGGAGCTATGGGTAATGACGAGAAAAATTATATAGAGCCCTGAGCGAAGCGATGGGCGATTGAAAGGCATTCGTATTCAGTCGCCCATCGCTTCGCTCAGGGCTCCTTTTTTCAACCGCATACCTTACCCATAGCTCCGTCGTCCCTCGCAAGCTCGGGACTCGGTCGCTATGGGCTATGAGCGGTCGTCCTCGCAAGCTCGGACTCTAGAACACCTTCGGTGGCAGAAAAGATGTGTATAAAAGGATGCCCGAATGGGGGTGCCGGAATCCACAGGATTTTTACAATTGTCTCATTTTGTCGTTATTAGTAATATGAACCTGTTTACAATGACTTCAACCCCGAGGCATTGGCGCTGCCCAAATGCCAATTTTTGAGTCACGTTCGGTATACCACGGGATATGTAAAATGATCACTTTTAATCCTCTTGATGCGAATGTTATGATTGAAGAAATATTCACCCTGCACAAACGTCTAAAAACTAGCCCGGAAATCGTATCCCTTGATAGCTCTATCCCAATAAAAGTCCTTACTCTACAGAATGCTGATGACGATACCGTAAAGAAAGTTTTTAGTGTTATTAAGGAGTGTTTAATTGAAGAGAGAGTGTCAAAAGCACAGCGACAAATCGATATCTTGGAAAAGCACAGAATCTCCCCTAGAAATAACTACTACATTGCGGCCTGGAAGATCTTAAAGTGGTCTGATTATGAGAAAACATATGAATTGGAACCTAACATTTATTCATTACAAAGAGGTTTAGGATTATCCGACGATGATAAGCGTCCTATGTGGCAAGTGCGTATCAACGACGATGATAAACCCACATGGATTAAGGCCATCGAGTTTATCTATGAAAAATCAGAAATTCTTGTTAACAACGATATGTTCAATTCAAGAAAACAAAAGAGAGATGAAAATTACGATGAGCCGAGTAAAGAACCCAGGAAATCGCCTGAGATATAAACGATTTGTTTGAATCCTCCAAAGCTTTTATGACACTAGTCAAAGTCTTTTTTTTCGTTATTAATATCGTCCAACCGAGCAAGTATGGAAGGGTATTGCCACCACGCTTGCTTAAATCCTACATTCTTTGCCGCTTCTTTGACGATCTCTGAACACCACTTAATCTCAGCATAGAGATCGTGATCCTTTTTTTGTCTGTTATCGTTGATATTACGATAATGATTAGCAAGTACAAACATGGCCCCAATCCTGATCTCATCATCAGAAGAAGTGGAGCACTTCTCGTACCATTTAACCATGTACTCTTCGCTTTTCAAGTTATTTACAAAAATTTTCCCTATTTGCTCGGTAAGAGTACAACCCAAATTTTCCTCTTTATTGTACTTTTCTATATCGGCAAAGCAAGGCTCAAGCGTGTCGTATAGATGTTTCGGTCCCTTATCTTTCGCTTCGTTGCCAGTATCGACAATCATCTGTTTAAATTCACGTCGCTCAACCTTTTGTTGAGCCTCTTTTAATTCCTGAATGCCGGGTGTTACTTGTTCGGGCTGTTTCTGCTCTAGAGTCTTCGAAGCTACTTGTTGGGTCTTTTTTGTCGTAGCGCAATATGTCAACAGTTTCTGAATGTAGAAGGTGGCGTTGCCGACGACAGGGATGCACTTGAGAATACCTAAAAACACGTGATGTCTGTAATCACTCTCTTTAGCTCGGGCGAACTCTGAATAGGCAGAAGCCCAGGTAACCACCAGGTTAGGGATCACACTGTCTGCATCTAACCAGCCTCTATGCCAAGACAAAGTATTAGAAGGAGGAAGCATAAATAAACACCTTAAATAATATTATCGTAACATTCATTGTAACAGAACGAGTAATTATTCGCCATTAGAAATGCAACATTATTAGCTTTTTCATATGTGGAGTGCCAACCTAACGATATTGGCGTGGGCGGGGAAGTTGCGAGCATAGACGCGGTTGAGGTATTCCAGGTAGAGGCTGCCAAAGAAATCGATCTCAAAGGTGTACCGGAAGCCGACATCAACCGACAGATGCCTGATAGGGCCATATCCGTGAAAGTCTTCGATATCGATGGTGTCGTGCCCCAGGCCGCCGAGAGCATAGGCAAAAACGGCTATCGCATGGCGCTGTAGGAAATGATACTCCCCTGTCATCTGGGCGCGCCACCACGGTGAACCGACATCCGCGGAACCGATGGCACCTAAGATCCACCAGCGGGAGCCCCAGTCGGATCCGCAGGCAGTTTCTCTGCCTAATGCGACATGGATCTCCCCCTCCAGCTTGCCATGATGGAATGAGCTGATGTCATCGACGCTGATGGCGAAAGCTTGGGTGCCTGTGACACCGACGACAAGGCTGATAGGGTCGCCGGCGATGTCATCGGCAAGCAGATAGCGCCCGGTGATGCGGAGGTTATCCAAGAAGCGGCGATGGTGCCTTGTGCTGGCTGCGGTGATTTCGACTTCGGCAGCTAACTCTTCTCCAAAAGCTGTGTTAACGCCGGTATGGAAAAAATAATCATCCGATGAATATTGTTCGTCGCGGCTATTTACAGCGACTTCACGATATGTCTGGTAGGTGGCATCAATGTCCCAATTGAACTCGAAAGCATTGCCATACCACGGGCGCAGCTCGGTGCCCCAGGCCGACAGCGGGACAAGGGCTATCAATAGTATAGAGCGGACCATCAGGTGATGATCCCTTCAGCGACGAGCCACCGTTCTGCCTCTAGGGCAGCCATGCAGCCGCTTCCTGCTGCTGTGATGGCTTGCCGGTAGACGTGGTCCTGGACATCGCCCGCAGCAAAGACCCCTTTGACGCTGGTCTGGCAGGTGCCTGGAACCACTTTGATATAGCCCGACTCATGCAACTCCACCTGATTTTGCAGAAAGGCCGTGCTGGGGACGTGACCGATGGCAAAGAACAACCCGCCCGCTTCCCGCTTCTCTACCTTGCCTGTCTTGAGGTTTTGAATCGTGACGCTTCTGACCACGGTATCCCCTTCGACGATTGTCACGACGCTATCCCAGAGGATCTCGACCTTGGGATGATGCAAGGCGCGTTCCTGCATGATCTTGGAGGCGCGCAGCTTGTCGCGGCGGTGGACGATATAGACGCGGCTGCCGAACTTGGTGAGGAAGGTGCCCTCCTCGACGGCGGCGTCGCCCCCTCCAATGACGTATAGGGGCTTATTTCGGAATATCGGGATGGCGCCGTCGCATACAGCGCAGGCCGTCACACCCTTCTGCCAGAACTCGCCGTCGCCGGCGCCTGGGATGTCGAGCCGCTTCGCTGTGGCGCCTGTAGAGATGATGATGGAGTCGGCTTCGCAAGTGAATTTTTTTCCTTTGATGACGAAAGGGCGGACACTGAAATCGACGGAGTCGACATCGTCGGTGAGGACATCGGTGCCGAAGCGGATGGACTGTTTGCGGAATTTGTCCATTAAGTCGGGTCCGGTGACCCCCTCGGGGAAGCCGGGATAGTTCTCGACCTCGGTGGTGGTCATGAGCTGGCCGCCTGCAGGGCCGGAATAGAACCCTTCAAAGAGGACCGGAGCCAGGTTTGCCCTAGCGGCATAGAGGGCTGCGGTATAGCCTGCTGGGCCCGATCCGATGATGCCCACTCTTGTTTTTTTCTGTTGCATAGATGCTCCTTTTTTATTTACCACGAGTTTACCGCGAGCACCATTTTGCATAAAGGACAAAAAGAACTATTCAGCAATTCCCGCTAAAATTTCCGCCACTCCTCCGATCTCAGGCTAAAACCTGAGCTACAGGTTAAATATGTAGTTCAGGCTTTAGCCTGAGGCTTTTTAGCGGGATTTACTGCTAAGTCCCATTTACTATTGACGTGAAACACCAAACCAACTAAAATCATCTCCAATATTATGGAGACACTTTGCCGGCTTTTTAATATCTATCCCGGGGAAGGCAGGAATGCATTCCATTTCGCCTTACTAGGCTTCCTTTGGGCTGTCGGCATCACCACTGCATGGAAATTCGCCGATGCCCTATTCCTGGTCCATGTCGGCGCTCACTCGTTACCAACAGCTTATACTCTGACTGCCTGCGGCATGCTAGGCGTAGCGTCGCTGCTCCTCTTTGCCTTCCACCACCTCAGCTCCTACAAGATCTACCTGACCGCATTGTTCATTGGTGTGTTGTTCTATCTCGCTGCCTTTGGTCTGATGACACAAGGTTCTGTGACGGACACAACATGGTTTTGGTATGCTCTCAAGATCTTTGGATTTTTCCTCTTTTCCGTTGCCACGACCTGTTTCTGGACTTTTGTCGATCAGTATCATCACCTACAAGACGCTAAGCGTCTATACACCCTTTTCAGCGCGTCGATATTCCTCGGGGCTGCTTCGACAGGGGTGATCATGCGCTTGGGCATCCTCGACCTCAAACATCTTTTCCTGTTCATCGTCGCTTTGTTGCTCCTCACAACCCTTTGGGTGCGACGCATCGCAAAACGCCTGCCGGTCATCGTCCACGAAGATGCCGAGCCTGAGTTAGGCACTTCCGATCCGAACAACTCGCTTCGATATTTGATCAAATCGATTTTAAAGTCGCGCTTCACTCTGCTTCTGATGGCAGCGAACATGTTGACGCAGCTTCTCCTCGTCTTTACCGAATACAACTACATGGCGACGTTCGCGAGGTATTTCTCCGCGACGACGCCGGAAGCGGCAGCCCAGACCGGCGGCACGACGGCAGAGCTGACGCTGTTTCTCGGAAAATGGATCGCCATCGTCGGCGCAGCGAATTTGATCATCGGCTTGTTTATCTACAGCCGCATGATCCGCCGCTTCGGCGTCACCAGCCTGATCTTTGTGACGCCGGTGCTGCTGATCATCGCCTTCAGCGGATGGTCTATGAGCGATATCCTTCTCTTTCCCTTGATCGGATTCTTCGTCGCAGAAGGGACCTTATACGTCATCGACGACAGCAACTTCAACTTATTGCTGAATGCTGTGCCATCCAAACTAAAATATAAAATCCGCGTCATGATCGAATCGTTCTTCGAGCCCATCGGAATGCTGATCAGCGCCTCGCTGCTTGCCTGGCTGCAGGAAGGGAGCCGTTTCGTGGGCATCGGCCTTGCAGCCTGTTCGTTATGCGTCGCTGCAGCCCTGCAGTCGCAGTATCTCAAGGCCCTCTTCTTCAACCTCTATCAAAGCGCCATCCATTTCCAACGCTCCATCAGGGACTGGATCGTCTCCCTGACGCCTAAGCAGCAGAAATCGGCTGAAAATCGTCTGATGACTATCCTCAAGAAAGATGACGAAAGGACTCGGCAGCTGGCTTGTGAGTGGCTATTAGCTTTCGACGACCAGGCCATCCTGAAGAAGCTGCTGACTCAGATTGCCGAGATGGATAGAAGCACTAAAATCTCTTTCATCCGCCTGCTAGAACAAAGCTCTTTCGCCAAGGAAAAAATCGTGCTGCACGCCTTGGAAGAGTGGCTGCAGCAAGATCCCGATCCCGCTTTGAAAAATGCCATCCTTTTTTATTTGGTCAAGCAAGGGTTTGTGACTCTGGATGAAGCCTTCCCCGATCAGCAGCATGCCAAGGAGCTCCTCGGCTCTTCTCAGGAAGATGACATCTTGATGGGAATCCAAATTTTGGGCATCGCCCCCTCCCCTGATAGCGTCAACCTACTGCTGCCGTATCTCAAAAGCCCATCTTTGATCCTCTCACGGACTGCGGCGCAAGCCATCTCCAACATCATCGACAACCGCTCCTCCGACATGGCGGGGTTGCTCATCAACCACCTCACCCTATCCAGCGACAACGAGGTGCGTCTTGCTTGCTTGAAGGCCCTTGGAAGGATCAACGACCTGGAACTCATCAGGCCTATCATCCGGTCGAGCGTCCACTTCCGCCCCAACGAAAGGCGCCGGACCGAGACGATCATCTGTCAGATGGGGCGTCAAGCCATTCCGACCCTTTTTGACATCGTCCATGACAACACCATCCACGACCGATGCCGCCTCCTTGCAGGCAGGATCTTGGGCAGGCTCAACCTCGATCAATTGCGCACGCACCTATCCCCTATCATCAGGACAGAGATCGAACGCGCCTACTTCTATTTTTACCATGCACACACGATCCAGGAGCAGCATCCCGACATCGATTTAAGCATCCTTCAAGATACTCTGCTGTCCGGATACCGGTCCGTCATCGACTTCATCATCCAGCTGCTTGGCGTTGCTGGCGAAGTGGAAGACTGCGAGCTGCTCTCCCGCTGCCTTCGAAGCCGCAATCCCAAGATGCGCAGCCAAGTCGTCGAAGCGCTTGAAAAAACATGCGAGACGCCGATCTTCCGGCTCATCCGACCCCTCGTCGACGATATGCCGCACCCGGAAAAAAATGCGTGCTTACGCCAAAGGCAAAAGAACGCCCTTGAGTTTAACTGAGCTTTTGGATAAAATTAGCGAATCGCCTGCTCAAATGGACCAAATCATCGCTGCAGCATTGAAATATCGGATGAACCTGCCAAACTGGAGGGAGACGCTACGGAAACAGATGGCTTATCACGATGAGGTTTTTCAACATTTTGCGCATGAACTGCTGGAAACATGAAACAATTGACGCTGATTGACAAGGCTTTTCTGTTGAAGAAGACCACGCTGTTTGGTTCGCTCGACCTAGATTTGCTTTTAAGTATTGCGGATAAGCTCAATAGTGTGGCATATAAAGCAGGCGAAAGCGTCTTTGTCGTCAATGAAGATGCCAATAGGCTCTATTTGATTTATAAAGGCGAAGTCGAGATTTGCGATGCGGACAACCTGCCGCTGGCGCTCTTGACAGCGACAGATTTTTTTGGGGAGGAATCGCTCTTTAACGACAGACCGCGCGGATACCAGGCGATATGCCGAAAAGAGACTCAGCTGATGACGCTGTCCCGCACGAACCTGTTTACGGTCATCTCCGAGTGCCCCGATGTGGCTGTGAGTTTTATGCAGGTGTATACCGCAGCATTGGAATTCCGGCCGGTTAGAGTAAGAAAAGGATGAGATAGGACATAGGACACACAGGACATACAGGACACATAGGACAAAAGAAATGTCCTATGTGTCCTGTATGTCCTGTTTGTCCCAGTCCTATCTCCAAAAGGAAACATTGTGTCTAAGAAGAGATTAACAGCTGTTAACAACCCGTGCAGCCCGAGCGGCGAAGCCATGATGCTTCGAGACGGCTCCCTGCAGTGCGGGATTCCACCTAGGGAGGGCGGCGGCGTGTCCGCACCTCAGTGAGCTGTCTCGAAGCAATAGATGCTATCGGACAGTATTACAAACAGTTGTTAATTAGGAGTCTTTTCCATGAACGTTAATATTTTGATCGCCTTCGCAGCATACTTTTTCATCTTGCTGCTCATCGGCGTCATCTTTCACAAAAAACAGAAGACATCGACCGACTTCATCATCGGCAACCGATCTCTTAACTTCTGGGTCGTGGCCCTTTCCGCCCACGCTAGCGACATGAGCTCTTGGCTTTTTATGGCCTTTCCTATGACGATATTCACTCTTGGGGTGCCACAGTCGTGGACAGCCTTGGGCCTCATCGTCGGCATGTTCCTGAACTGGCATTATGTGGCGCCTAAGCTGCGCCGGATGACGGAACAGTATGACTGCACCACGCTGTCTACCTTTTTCGAGAAGCGCTTCGGAGATACCTCAGGTATCCTACGCGTCGTCAGCGCCTTGATGATGATCGTCTTCCTGACCCACTATCTCTCCTCAGGCTTCATCGCCATGGGATTTATGTTCGAATCGATATTTGGGATCGAATACATGATCGGCCTCTCCGTCGCCACTATCGTCATCGTCGCATATACCTTTATCGGAGGATACACCACGGTGGCATGGGTGGACCTCTTTCAGGGTATCTTCCTGCTGGTGATGATCATCTTAGTGCCTGCTATCGCCTTCACCAAGATCGAAGGATGGTCCAGCATCGTCACAACAGCGCAACAGAAGGGCATTCCCCTATCTCCTTTGGGCGACCTCAGCACCGACAGCGTCGTCACGATGTTCTCATTGGCCTTGGGATGGGGCCTTGGATACTTCGGCATGCCCCATATCATCACTAAGTTCATGGGGATCAAAAACGTCTCAGAAATGAGCAAGTCGAAATGGCTTGGCATGTCGTGGCAAGTCATCGCTTTGGGGACAGCGACCTTCATTGGAATGGTCGGCATCGCCTACTTCCCTAACGGACTCGAGAAGCCTGAGATGGTCTTTGTCGAGATGGTCAAAGACCTGTTCCATCCTCTTGGCGCCGGATTCATCCTGTGCGGCATCTTAGCTGCCAACCTGTCGACGATGGACTCACAGATCCTCGTGTGTGCGTCAGTGCTCAGCGAAGATCTCTATAAGCACTTCGGAAAAGAAAAAGCTTCTCAAGCTACCCTGCTGACGATATCGCGGTGCGGCCTGTTCCTCATCGCCGGCATCGCCCTCGTGCTCGCCTTCGACAGGAGCAAGACCATCCTCGATACCGTGTTCTACTCGTGGTCCGGCCTGGGCAGCTCCTTCGGGCCGCTTGTCCTCGTCTCATTATTCTCAAGCAAAGCGAACAAATATGGCGCCATCGCTGGAGTGCTGGTCGGCGGCGTCACCGTCATGGTGTGGCCTCAGGTTAACCCTCTCGTCACGATGTATAAGATCTCCCCGATGATCCCAGGATTCTTTTGCAGCCTGCTCGCCATCTATGGCGTCTCATGGCTCACGAGGCAATCTGTAAGTACAGAGTTGAAAGTTGAAAGTTGAAAGTGTTGAGTGTTGAGTGATGAGTGATGAGTTGAAAGTTGAAAGTTACCCTTCGGCCTAAATAATGGCGGTTGAGTGGGCCGAAGGACAACTTTCAACTTTCAACTTTCAACTCATCACTCATCACTTTCAACTCATCACTCGAAATCCAGGTGCTTCAGCAAAGCCTCTCCGAGGGGGAAGGGAGCGCCCTCCTCCCCTTTCTTGGCCAGGAATAGATCCATGATCCGACCGGCTAGCACCTTGCCCAGCTGCACCCCTTCCTGATCGAATGAGTTGATATCCCAGATGAACCCTTCAAAGGCCACCTTGTGCTCAAAGTAGGCCAGCAAAGCCCCAAGGGCATAAGGTGTCAACTCCTTGGCAAGCAAAAGATGGGAGGGACGATTGCCCAAAAAACGCTTGTTGGGATTCTCGTTGGCCTGACCCGTTGCCAGTGCGATCATCTGAGCAAACACATTGGACAACAACTTCTCTTGCTGCGTTGTGCCATGGATCTCCAAATCGTCGCGGCATTGGCTTTCGCGGTAGGCGACCAGCTCCAGAGGCACGACGTCGGTGCCCTGGTGGATCAACTGATAAAACGAGTGCTGGGCATTAGTTCCCGGCTCGCCCCAGATGACCGAAGCTGTCTGAAAATCTAGCATACGCCCATGTTGATCGATCTGTTTGCCGTTGGACTCCATCTCGACCTGTTGGATGTGTGCCGGAAAGCGATGCAGCGCCTGGGAATAGGGCACCAATGCTGTTGTGGGATATCCTAGGAAATTGCGGTTCCATATTGACAAGAGGGCTCCCAGGAGAGGCAGGTTATGCTGCAGGTCTGTCTGCAGGGCTGTTTTGTCCATGGCGTTGGCGCCCGAGAGGAAATCCACAAAAACCTCAACCCCGAAAGCGAATGCCAACACCACTCCACCGGCCATCGACGTGGTGCAATAGCGGCCTCCGATCCATTCCCAAAAGTGGAAACATTCCACATAGTTCTTTGGGTCATCCATGGGGGTATTAGGGCACGTCACAGAGATGAAATGTTCTTCCGGCTTTAACCCTTCCCGTTTGAATTTGGCGCGGACGAACTGTTCGTTGCTGAGGGTCTCCAGCGTCGTGCCGGTTTTAGAGATGACGACGACGAGGGTCTTGGATAAGTTGAGGTTCTTCAAAGCCATGGAGGCGTCATCGGGATCGATGTTCGAGATGAAGCGGACCCGCCTCCCAGGCTTTGAAAGATGCTGTAATGCCAGATAGTGGGCGCGGGGGCCGAGGTCTGATCCTCCGATGCCGATGACGACCATATCGGTGAAGCGCTTCTCTGCGTCGACCTTAGCCATGAAAGATTTGAGTTTTTCGAGTTCGTTCCTTGCAAGGCGAATGGCTTCGGCAGCTTTCTTCGACGGATTGGGCTTCTTGAAGAAGTCGCGTGTGGCAGTATGCAAGGCGGCACGCCTCTCGGAAGGAAACCCTTCGATGTAATTCATCACCTCGCCGGCTTGCATCCGCTGCATCTTGGCGAGGGCTTGCGATTCGTCGGCCAGTTCAATCAGGGCATTCATCACTTCGTCAGTGATTCTCTCTGTCCCATAAAGGAGCCTGTAGCCGCATGCCTCGGCATAAAAATGTGCGAGGCGCCTCTGAGTGAGGTTGCCCGGCTGTGCCAAGTCAAACGGATGCTCTGCCAGCTTTTTGAGTTTGTGATACGCCTGATACCGAGTAAACCGTGGTGCTTCCATAACAACACCTCCTCTTTTGCCCACAACATGCACAATCCTAAGAAATTCCGCAAAGACAAAAGGGCCTAATGGACCTAATCGACCTAATGGACCTAATGGACCTAATGGACCTAATGGATTAAGCTATCTTGTCCATTAAGTCCATTAGGTCGATTAGGTCCCTTTGTCGTTGTGCTTATCGCTGTGCCGCCGGCGGCAGCAAATCCTTGCAGCTGCCTCTTGCCTTGGACGGTGAGTCCTGCAGGCACATAGATCAGGTCGTCTAGGCCGTCCCACTCTGTTGCTAGGGAACTCTCGGGTATCACACGGAATGGGATCTTTTGTTCCAACAACTTATTCATAGCGCCCTCCAGCCCTTCGTAGCTGCTTGGATGGCGCAATTTGATCGACGGCAGACAGATGCCTAATGAAACCTGCGCATCCAATGAAGCTGTTTCCAACCTATCTTCTTTCCAGATCATCCCGTGGAAAGGCCATTGGCATCCTTTGATGGCAAGGTGGAAGTGATCATACCGTTCCTTAGAGATGAGTTGGGCTTGCAGCAACGGTGATTCTATCTGGCTGATATCCAACATAAGATAAGATGGGATACTGTCAGAAAGCTGCGTCGATAGCAATGCCAAATAGTCCGCACAGATATCGCGGCAATATATCGGGCGCAGCGAACGGCTTTTTTTGTAATCAACTTTTTCATCAGGAAAGACTTCTTTCAGCCATGCGCGGAAGTTGTCCTCTTGCTCGGCATCACAGCGGAGCTGATCGGAGAAGTCAGCATTTCCTCTGTAGTAGCAGACGCCGATGCTATGGTCCCCAAATTCAGTCCAGATCGTTTCCCGAAAATGTTCGAGGGAGAGTCCAAGCGAGAGATATTGCGCCTTATTGGACAAAGACATCGAAAGATGGGAAAACAAACCGAGATCTAATTTCCAAAACAAACGGAAGCCTTGCTCCATGGAGGACCGAGCTGCCTCAATAGACTTAGACCAGTTGAGATCAGCCTGTATGCGTCCATCCAGAGCAATGGTGATGGCTTTCGATCCCGTCAGGCCCAGTTCGCCTTTTGGCTCAATAAAAATCGTTTCATTCATAATATTTGATTGAGTCTAACATAAGATCTGTTTTTTGGTAACATTGGAGTCATTTTACAAAATTGTCTTGATCTGTTAAAGGGTAGAACAAGGGCAATAAACTGAGGAGGTTATGATGAGTACATTAGTAACAAATAACTCACTCTCAACTATTCAAAATGGAGAGATCCTTCTATCAAAAAAAAGCAAAAGTAAAATCGTTGAATATTTTGGAGAAACCATCAGAGTCGAAGAGTCAACAACAGGAACTGTGTTGAGAGGGAAGTTACTTGAAGATTTGTCATATCATTGTTTATCTACAAATAAATTAACTGTTATTTTCCTTCAAAATCTCCGTGACAAAGAACAATTGAATCCATTAGGTAACGATTTAAAAACATCTGATATCGCGATCTGGAAAACGAGTGGCAAAATCATCTCGATCTATATCAACACAATAGATGGTTTAAGGATAGTGGAAGAATACTTGAACGATATCCTCAACGTGAAGAATGAAAATTTAAAAAGATCGCAAAAGACTTATGATGACTTCTTGAAAAAATTTAACATTAATTTAACTAAAAAGATGCGGAGTTTCCTTGGTGAATACTTTATAGTCAGCAAGGTTGAAATGTCTAAAGAATGCATCGACATATATTTAAATAAACGTTCGGATCTAAAAGATTTGGTCGCTCGGTTAATATACGAATTGGGAAAAGAATACAAAAAATTGATCATTACCCACTCATTTCTCCTAGAAGGTAAAGTTACAGTCTGTTCTAAAGCAAAAGATAAACTTGTAGAATTACTTGCTAGCGTCCTTACGAAGGCCTAAATCCAGCAATAGTAATGACCTGCGGCATGCCAATCAAGCGACGAAAGCAAACTGCGGACCATGTTTTCTTGGGTTTTGCCTTGGAACCCGAGCCAATTCAGCAGGCGCTCTTGGCTGGTATGATGGGGATGCAGCAAGTTGCGCAGCCGATGCTGCTGCGCTCCCTTCTCAGGAATGGGATCCCACGGTTCCAACCCGCAAGCTTCCAGATCATTCGCAGCATCTCTCGGAATGAATGTCGCCGACAAGCGATGCACGATCCATGGCATCGGCACGCCATGGGCGCGGTGGTAATCGAGAAGCTGTCGAAAATATCCAAGCTCTGTAGGACCTGCCACATAAGCCAGCGTGGGAAACAATAGACTTTGAAGCACTGTCCTGGCCGCTGCATTACAACTCCATCGCATCGGCTCTTGCTCGCTCAGAAGAAGAAGCTGCTCTTCTGTGTAGGCTTCCTCCCCGATCAGAAATCGCTCCCCTTCTCGACGCACTTTGCGTCTTAACCCTTGATCTGTCTTGTAAAAGAGGTTGGTCGGTTCCTCTAAATTTAAAATGGGGTCGCCGCCAGCGCTGATCAGCCGTTGCGTCGTCCCTTGCAACACTTGGAACAAGGCCATGCTTTCGCGGATCTCCTTCTGCACAAAAGGGACTGCCAACGGGCGGAGCAGCTTAGGCTCGACAAAGACAAGCCCCGTCCCTGCAAACAACTGAACCAACAGCCTCATCATGGCTCCAGCGAAGCTATCTCCCGGCCGGAGCGGCGGCTCCCATAGTGTCCTGGAGAAGTTGGCTTCCTCGCAGAAGGAGCAAATTTCTTCGAGATGATGATCACTCAAGATCAGATCTTCGACAAAATGACCTTCGCGACTAAATTTGAGGCGAAACTCGCGCAGATTTCCCTTTGTATCTTGAAGGTAGGTGTGGTCGATCTCGGCGATGTCATGGTCTTCTGTAGCAGCCCAGAAGATGGGGATGGCGCCTGTTTCCCTGGCGGCTAGGAGACATGTGATACCCTTCAAGATGGTATATGAAGGACCACCCATGAGGCCGACTTGCTGGCCGGTGATGACACAGGCGCTGTTGGGATCTTTTAGCGCAGCAATATTTTTCATGGCCTGGGCGTCATTGCCGATCTCCTGATTGTAATCGGCAAGAATGTCCACAAGCTGCGCGCGAGGGTATAAGCGCCCCTTGAGCTGAGCCTGTGCGCGGTCGGCACCATCCGTGGCAGTCGGAGGAATCCCTAGGAAGGCATCAAGAGGTCCAGGCTGGTGCAGATGCGGCTGTTCCTTATATAGGATTTTCATGGCGCCTGCTTTTGGAATTGATGATACCGGATCAATTTCCCTTTTTCGCGCCAGAGCTGATCGAAATACGAGGTCCCGTACCCAGGATAGTCGGTTACATAGTGGGGAGCAGGATAACAAGACGAGAATCCGGCACAGGAGCCCATCTCTTCGAGTAATAACTCGGAGTAGTCGGGATCATCGGTGACGAACGTCCACCGTTTTCCCTTTTGCAAGATACGCCATACGTCCTGAATGAATGAGGGGCGAATGAGCCTGTTTTTGGCGTGGCGCTGCTTGGGCCAAGGGTCAGGGAAATTGATATACACTTCGTTGATGCTCTCAGAAGTGAAATAGTGTGAAGTCGCTGTGGCAGCCTCGCCGCAGATGACGATCAGGTTATTGAGGTTGTGATTCTTGATTTTCGACCAGATCTTCCGCGCACGGACGAACTGCTGCTCCACAGCCACCCAGTTGATGGCTGGATTCTCAGCCGCCTTGCCAGCAACCCATGCTCCATTGCCGCTGCAATACTCCACGTTGACGGGATTGTGATTTCCAAAGAACGCAGGGTCGTCCCACCCCGGAAACGAAAACTCGTCGTATCGGTCGTAGTAGTCCGGAACGTACAAGACGCGATCTTGGAATAAAACGCGCCGCTGTTCCCAACGAAAAGGACTTTTCAAATCTTCTGGTTTCATATACAATTTAAGTTAAATACTCTTGAGGTCACGATGATCGGTCGCAATGATCCCTGCTGGTGCGGCAGCGGGGTAAAATGGAAAAAATGCCACTTTCCCAAGCTTGAACACGAAAAACGGGGCGGTGTGATCTCGATCAAAGAGCAATATTTTAACAAGTATCATATCATCATCAAAGATGAAAAGCAAATCGAAGGTATCCGCGAGGCAAGTAAGTTGGCGTCGCAGATCCTCGATGCCATCTGCGCCATCGCCAAAGAAGGGATCACGACGCAAGAGCTTGACGACTTCGCCAGCCGCCTCTACAAAGACGCCGGCTCGGTCCCAGCCACACTCAACTACGGCTACCCGCCCTTCCCTAAAACCATCTGTACGTCCCTTAACGAAGTCATCTGCCATGGCATCCCCGACAGCACCAAGCTGAAAGACGGCGACATCCTCAATATCGACGTCACACCCATCCTGCATGGATACTACGGCGACTGCAGCCGCATGGTGACCCTTGGCAAAGTGTCTGCAGAACGGCAGCTCGTTGTCGATGTCTCGTACGAATGCCTCATGCGATCTATCGCTGTCCTGAAACCTGGCGTCCCCGTCTCCGCCATCGGCGAAGCGATCGAATCCCATGCCACGGCGCGCGGCTGCTCCGTCGTTAACCAGTTCGTCGCTCATGGGGTAGGCATCGAGTTCCACGAAGGGCCTCAGATCCCCCACTATCGCAACACCCTCAACATCCCTCTTGTGCCAGGGATGACGTTCACCATCGAACCCATGATCAACGCGGGCGTCCGCGAAGCCGTCATCGACCCCAAAGACAAGTGGACCGCACGGACACGCGACGGCAGAGCCAGCGCCCAGTGGGAACACACCATCCTCATCACCGACGCTGGCCACGAAGTGCTCACAACATGGAAGAGATAGGAAGGATTTGAAAGACTCTATCCCGCCATTGACACAAGCAATTTCATGCAAAGGCGCAAAGGAGCAAACGCAAAGCACGCAAAGAACGACATTAATGTCCTTAATGTCGTTCTTTGCGTGCTTTGCGTTTGCTCCTTTGCGCCTTTGCGTGAAATTGCTTGTGTCAATAGCGGGATAGAGTCATCAAATTCTTTCAATGATTTTCCAGCAGCGGTGGATCTTGGGATCGTGAAAGTCCACAGGAATTGTTTTGGCCGAAATGTCTATAACCGAACAGGAAGGGAAAAGTCTCTCGTCAAAAACAAATCTTCTTGAGTTCGTACTGAAGAAGATGACTCCACCGTCGGCAAGAAGTTTCAACGCCTTCGACACCAGCATGATATAATCCACCCGAATATCAAACAGCTGATCCATCTTCTTCGATCGCGATATCGTCGGCGGATCAATGATAATGATGTCGTATTTCAGCCCGGAGCGGATCTCGTCGTCGAGGAATTTTAAGCAATCGGCTCGGATGATCGGGTTATTGTTGAGCGGCAAGGCATTCAGGATAAAGTTGTCCCTTCCCCACGCCGTATAGGTATTGGACATGTCGACACTTTTGGTGAAAACAGCCCCGGCAACAGCTGCGTGGACGCTAAAGGAACACGTATAGGCAAAGAGATTGAGCACTCGCTTACCTTTGGCCTGCGAAGCGACAAGTCTGCGTGTCTCGCGATGGTCGAGAAAAAGCCCTGTGTCAAGATAGTCGGTGAGGTTGACCTTGAATTTCACCCCATACTCATGAACAGTGAAGAACTCCTGTATCTGATCAATTTTTTCATACTGGCGCGTCTCCTTGCTTCTAGCTCGTGTGCGCCAAAAGATCGCGTCATCATTTACTCCGAAGACTAGACGCAACGCCTCAACAGCGGCCGTAATCAATTCCGAAGGAGGCTCCTCACTGTCGCTTCCGCGTGCAAACACGTGCACACAGTAACGTCCGGCATAAAAATCAATGGCTAAGGGATATTCCCGTATCTCACGGTCATAGATGCGAAAACAGTCTGTCGCAGTCCGTTTCGCCCACTTACGCACATGGCGATAGTTCTTCCTGATGCGGTTAGCTAACGGAGAGCTTTTGTCTTCCCCGTCAGCTATTCCAGGAAGATCTATCAGTGCGTCATCCATGGCTACTTTTTGCCTTTGCAGCCCTTGGTGAAGCACTCTTCGGCACCCTTCTGGGATTTTTCCTTGGATGGCGCAGAGATGCGCGTAGCAATGGACCATAGATGCCCGAATGGATCTTCAAGCTGCCCGTAACGGTCGCCCCAGAACATATCTGCGACGGGCATCTTAACTTTGGAACCGGCTTTCACGGCTTTGTTGAATGCAGCGTCCACATCTTCAACATACAGATGCAACATCGCCGTGGTCCCTTTCAAAGAATGGGGTGGGGAAATGCCGCAGCCGCCGTACTCGGGAAACTCATCGCAGAGCATGAAGAAAGAATTGCCTATCTTCAGTGTGGCGTTCATGATTCGGCCATCGGGAGCATGATGCATTTCGATCTCTTGTGCTCCGAAAGCATCCTTGTAAAATTTGATCGCTTTTGCGGCATCTTTCAGTGTCAGATAGGGCGTGATGGTATGGTATCCATCGGGAATGCCTTTTACCTTGCTTGACATGGTCTCTCCTGGGTTAACGATAAGAGCAAAAAAATAAGAGATATAGGATAAAATAACAATCAAAAAGAACTAAAGGACAAGAGACCTAAACGACCTAAGGGTCCCTTAGGTCCCTTTGTCCTTTTGTCGGACCATGACATTACCATCTATTGTCGGGAGAGAATAACAATTTGGTTTGACGTAGATTTTCTTAAAGCCAAACTGCTCATACAACGTTATCGCAGGTGTATTGTTGCTTCGAACCTGCAACCGCATGGGAATATCGTTCCCAAAAAGGCATGTCACATACTCCATCAGACGTTTCCCTACGCCAAGCTTCGCTGCGTTGGCTTTGCGAGCAAAAACATTGACAGACCAACTAGGCTTTTCTTTAGTGTTTACTTTGTCAACTGCAGAAAATCCCTTGATTTGCTTGGTTTCATGATCGCGAGACAAAAGGACATAGTTCCCGTTAAAGATCCACTCTAAGGATTCGCTTAATGACCCAACATCGGAGAACGCTTCAACGAAAATATCTGCGATCTCCTTTTTATCTTGCTCGTAACGGCTCGACCCACTGTTCAACAGTTCAACATCGAGCAGAGTCTTCTTCAATTCTGTCTGGTTCACAAGAGCTTTCTCAGGACTAAAATCCAAAGGCATGCTATCTCCATTTGGATACACCAACTCGAGTTTGTCGACAGCATCAAGGAAGACAGTCCAAATTTTTTTCAGTTTCTCATCCGTTCTCACTTTATGGGTGATGTCGGTCACGGCATCGTGCAGCGCGTGATTTTCAAAGCATTCTACGACAGCGAGATCTCGATAGCCAAGAATTGTTTCAACCTTTCCGATGGTATTCTGTAAAGTCGAATCCTCTTTTTTCAAGATAGTAAGCTGCTTGACAGCTAGATTCAGTTTGACGATGTTGGACTCATTGTCCTTAAATGCATAACAAAGCCGGAATATCCCCTTCGCTACCAGCATCACGATAGGAATAATAACGGTCAGATAAGAAATGCGTTTGATCCAGCATTTTAATGCGCTCTGTGATTGCGTTTCCATGCTCACAGAAAAAGTGTTGTTTTGGATTTTAGAAGCTGTGATGACACGGGCGCACGTATACGTCGCGGATGAAACAAAATAGCTGTCTATCGCTTCTAAAAGACCGCCCTCGTAACTAATAGGCGTACAGAAACCCACAAAACCGTTATTATTAACAATGCCCATTTCTTATTCCCTCATTTATATAAGACACAATTATACATAATTAATAAATTTTAATCAATAGTTTTCCTCTTTATATTAAAGTTCAATTTTGTTAAACTGGGGCAAACACATACGAGTGACAAACCTATGCATGAAAAATTAAGAGCAGTTCGTTTCATCTTCCTTCTTTGCGGAATCGGCATTTCCAGCTGGGCGCCCATGGTCCCCTTTGCCAAGGCAGGATTAAATCTCGATGAAGCCGAACTCGGACTGGTCCTGCTGGCCTTTGCCATCGGCGCCCTCGTCACGATGCCCTTGACCGGCTGGCTGATCCAACGCTTTGGCAGCCGCCGTTTGATTGTGATCGGCGGATGCTGCCTAATTGTCATTCTACCGCTATTGACAATGGCTCCAACAGCCGAGTACCTCAGCCTGTTTCTGCTGCTGTTTGGATCGGCTAGCGGCGTGTTGAATGTCGCCGTCAACTCGCAAGCCGTTGCCCTTGAGGTGAAGACTGGACTGCCGCTGATGTCGGGTTTCCATTGTCTTTTTAGCCTCGGAGGTCTCTTTGGAGCGGCTTTTATGAGTCTCTTCCTTGAGTCCGGGCTCTCTCTTTTCTTCAGCGCGCTGGCGGCGTCGGCGATGCTGCTGATGCTCCTGTCAACCCAGTCAAAACATCTTCTGCCCGCCCAAGACGATATCAAATCCGCCAACGATGCCTCATGGACCTTTCCTAAAGGGAAAGTGTTACTCTTTGGCCTGTTCTGCTTTATTTTCTTTCTTGGAGAAGGCGCCATGTTAGACTGGAGCGCAGTCTTCCTCGGGTCGACGCATCAGTATCAACCCGGGATGGCAGGGATCGGCTATGCCATCTTCTCTGTGGCGATGGCATTTGGCCGCTACATAGGAGACAGGCTCATCCAGCGCTTTGGCCCTGTGGCGGTGCTGCAGGCAGGGGGGTTCCTTGCCGCCAGCGGCATGCTCATCGCTGTCAACGTGGGATCGGGAATAGAGCTTCTTGGGTTCTTGTTGATTGGCCTTGGCGCTTCGAATGTCGTCCCGATCGTCTTTAGCGCTGCAGGACGGTTGCCTGATGCGGCATCGAGTCTTTCCCTCACCGTCGTGACCACCTGCGGATATGCCGGCATCCTCCTCGGCCCGGCGATGATCGGCTTCATTGCCCAAGCCACCTCGCTCTCGGTTGCCCTGACAGGCGTAGCCTTCCTATTGAGCATCGTCAGCTTCGGCGGACGCAAGATCGAAAGTGCCGTTCCCAGCGCATCGCCAATCAACGTTTAGCCTGAGGCTCCGGAGGAGGGACTGCAGCCGGAACCGTCTTATCGATAAACCGGAAAGTATCTAAAAAGTGTTGGTATTCAGTGGGTACAACATCGGCAATCTTGGCGACATAGGTGAGAAGGTAGACTGCCTTACCCTGCTGAATAGCCTTGCCGCTGATCTGGAAATCGGGGTTTTTGATCGAGAAATCCACTGCGTCATGATTCAAAAAGCGTGAATGTTCCATCTTCTCCAACTGATTGTTGGGATTGATATCCATCATCTCCTGGACGGCATTTTCAAGGATGTTTATATTAGGAGGAAATTTGACGTCGTCAGGATATGTGATCACGCTGATCATAAAGACGGATCCATTGACCTTTTCAGCGGCATACATATCGTATTTGCGCCTTTTGTTTGTGTTGGGGATGAAGACATTCTGAGTGGCGTGTTGTGGATACGCAGGCAATGACACTTGGAAGCCCTCGGCATCGGAAGTAAACTCTCTCCAGTCAGCAAATGGCGCTACCTGCATGGTGGGATTCTCTTGGACAGGCATCAGCTTGTATGCGTTCTTAATATTGTCGACAAGAAAATAGATACCCAAACAGATGGCTACAACAACGACAATGACGACAGTCCTAGACATAGATCCCCTTCCTTTTTCCTCATCTTAGCTAAAATCGATTTTGCTGCAACACTATTTAGGGGTAACTAACGAATATACGTGAACGTGCCCGAGCCCGTGCCCGTGCCCGAAAAAGAATCGGAATTTCGGGCACGGGCTCGGGCACGGGCACGTTCACGATTTTAGTCTTTCAAATCTTTGAGAATGATCGGCGAGGTGTCGGCCAGGTCAGGCGGCCCGGCGAACTGGATAGGCCCCGGGTAGCAATAGTCGTCATTGTCAGCCCAAGACGGCGCTGCGGCTTTTAATTGGAAATAGGGTCTTCCTGTCAGGTCGACGAGAGCTTTTTTGATCACTGGCTTGCTCTTGCCCTGCCTCTCTTCGGGATAGAGCATGCCTGTGAGCGGGACGCCGCCTACGGTCCACTCTTCAACAGGCTTTGAGAGATTGCGCACATAGCACACGTAGCCGTTGGCTCCGGCGTCAGCCAACAGGGCTGCCGTATGCCCCAGCGCATAGCAGTAGTTGCTATCGAAGTTGGATGGCAGCGCCGATCTCCCTTCATAGCCATAAAAGCAGGGCTGCGCGCTGAATTTGCCTTTGTATTTTCCTGCTTTCGCTAACGCCTCTAGCTCTTTCTTCACCGTCTCCATGAAGAGGCGCTCGCTCTCCACCTTGGACACTTGTACGTTGCCATGAGGATCGCGGTCGAGCAGAAGCTGCGACTTGATCTCGAGAGGCAGGCCGTTGAAGCAGTGGACTGCCTCTTTGCTAAGCAGCTTCTCGATATAGCCTGCGCGAGCTGCGGCATCGTCCATAGAGTCGATTTTCTGCTGGTGAGGCTGGTCGGGAGACATCAGAACATTCAGTTCGGCGATCAGCTGTTTAAATTCGGGGATGAACTCGATGATCCCTTCCGGGATCAGGATGACGCCGTAGTTTTTCCCTTTGGCAGCCCTATTGACAATCAACTCTACGATATCACGTGTGACATCCTGAAGCGTTTTCTTTTCCTGATCGATCTCTTCTCCGATCAAAACCATGTTGGGATGTGTCTGCAAGGCACATTCGAGGGCGATATGGGAAGCCGAACGCCCCATCAGCTTGATGAAATAGTAATATTTCTTCGCTGAGAGGGCATCTCGGGCGATGTTGCCTATCATTTCGCTATATGTCTTACAGGCGGTATCGAATCCAAACGAAATTTCGATGAACTCGTTCCTGAGGTCGCCATCAATGGTCTTAGGCACCCCGATGACACGGGTTTTAGAACGGTTCTTTTTGAAATATTCGGCTAGGAATGCGGCATTGGTGTTGGAGTCGTCCCCTCCGATGATGACAAGGGCGTCCAGGTCGCGTTCTGAAACTGCCTTCAAGGCAGCAGTAAACTGGTCCGGAGTTTCAATCTTGGTCCTTCCCGAACCGATGATATCGAAGCCTCCCTGGTTGCGGTATCCCTTCAACAAATCGCCTGTGATATCGATCGCTTTATTTTGGACGATGCCTCCCGGGCCGTCGCAAAATCCAATCAGTCGGCTATTAGGATTGAGCCTCTGTAGAGCATCGTACAAGCCTGTGATGACGTTATGTCCTCCAGGGGCCTGTCCGCCGGATAACACGACACCCACTTTCAAGGGGTTGTGCGGGGCGGCATCGCCTTTGGCAAAGGAGATGGCTTGCTGTCCCCAAGTTTCCGGGAAGAGCGGCTTCAGCGTGTTCGGAGCTATAGATGAATAAGGCTCGTAGACGGGCTTAAGGTCGGTCAAGTGATTTAAAATAGGCGGAAGATGGGGGCGGTATTTCAATCGATACTGCTGCAGAATACTCATCGTCGTCATTGGGTTCCTCCGGCTTTTAACCACTCGCACGTTTCCCGGAAGGCGATGGCTTGATCCTGTAAATGGGAGAAGTCGTGCTCCATATTGGGCAGCCGGACAAACCGCGTTGGCCCTTTCGCTCCCTGGCGAGCCTTCTCGTAATCGATGGAGTGTTCGATATTAACGACAGCATCTCTTTCACCGTGAACTAATAAGATGGGGACTTCATTCAATGCCGGCAAATACTTCATGATATCCAGATTGAAAAACTGCGATAGAAAGAGTTTATTGGGAATTTGATTTTGGAAGCGGGACATCGCTTGTTTCTGCTGGTCGGTGATCATGGGGCTTTTGGATACCAGCCAAAGATCCTTCCAGAAGGTGCTTGAGAACACTGGCGCCCAAAGAACGATGTTCTTAATCGTCCCCAAGCGCGCTGCAGCAGCAAGGGCTACAGGGCCTCCCAGGGATCGGGCAAAGAGGCATATGCGGTCTTTGTCGACCTGTTCGTCATGAGCAAGGAATTCGACTGCCTTTAAGATGTCGCTGATCTCCCCTTCGATGGTGACTTCCTGAAAATCCCCTTCGCTGTCCCCATATCCCCTGTAGTCGAACCGAAGGACCACAAATCCAAGCTGGACCAGCTTCTCAGCTAACGTCACATAAACGCGATGCTTGCCGCATTTGTTTCCTTCGAACCCCTGGCAAAAGAGGACAGCTGGCCTCTTCCCCGGGACCATAGGCCTGTGAATAACGCCAAACAGTTTCCGCGACTCGTTCTCGAACGTCACCCAGTCTCTTTCTTCAATCTTCTCGACAGTCATCGCTCACTACTCCTTAAAAGGACATTTGCCGCCGAAGGTGAGTCCCGGAGGGACGAAAAGATGTGTATCCTTCCAAATCAGGGACTCTGCACCATTCCTAACATTCGGGTACATTGACAGCAAGGCCTCCGAGCGACGTCTCTTTATAAATCGATTTCATATCGTGGCCCGTCTGACGCATGGTCTTGATCACCTGATCCAATGACACAAAATGGGTCCCGTCGCCATAGAGACGCGCAAGCCTGTCGGCATTGATAGCCTTATTCGCTCCCATGGTGTTGCGCTCGATGCATGGGATCTGGACAAGTCCTCGCACAGGATCGCATGTGAGCCCCAGATTATGCTCCATGCCTATCTCAGCAGCATTTTCAATCTGTTCGTTAGTCCCGCCCAACGCCGCCGTCAGTCCCGCTGCTGCCATGGAGCAGGCCACACCCACCTCTCCCATGCAGCCCATCTCAGCTGCGGATATCGACGCTCCTACCTTGTATAAAATGCCCATAGCCGCTGCTGTCAACAGAAAAGTGACGATCCCATCATCCGTGGGATGATGCGTGAAGTGAGTATAGTAGTGCAGAACTGAAGGTATCACCCCTGCAGCGCCATTGGTCGGTGCGGTGACGACACGGCCGCCTGCAGCATTCTCTTCGTTGACTGCCATCGCCCATAGGCTCACCCAATCCATCACCTCAGCGGCATCTCGAGGCTGCTTCTTCTTATCCTTCAGCTGACGGTAGATCCCTGCAGCCCGCCTCTTGAGATTCAATCCGCCCGGAAGAATCCCCTCTTGGACACATCCACGCTCCACACATTTCTGCATGACATGCCAGATATTTAATAGACCTTTTCGAATCTCCGACTCGGAACGCCATGTTTTTTCGTTCTCCATCATCAGCTGTGCAATCGTCATCTTGTGTTTGCGGCATAAAACAAGAAGCTCCTCAGCGGTGTGGAAAGGATAAGGACTCGCCTTAACTTCATGTGAAGGAGGTGTTTGTGCGTGGGCCGACTCGTGATCAATGATAAAGCCGCCTCCAAGAGAATAGTAAACCTGCTGAAACAGTTCTTTTTTCTTCGAGGAAAAGAGACGAAATCGCAGCGCATTAGGATGGAAAGGCAAACTCTTATCTTTGTGAAAAAGCAGATGCTCTGTTTCTTTAAAAGGAATCCCATGCTTCCCCAAAAGGCGGATCGACTGGCTGTTGCGTATTGCCTCAACAGTGGGCTGCACGGCATTAGGTTCGATCCCTTCCGGCGTCTCCCCTAGCAACCCTAAAAGGACTGCGATATCGGTACAGTGCCCTTTGCCTGTCAAAGCTAGGGATCCATACAAGTCGACGATGACCTCCGTTGCCTGATTGAGGATCCCTTTTTCTTCCGCTTGAAGGATGAAAGAACGTGCCGCCCTCATCGGACCCATCGTATGGGAGCTCGACGGACCGATTCCAATAGAAAACAAATTGAAAACGCTGATAGTCATGCATCCTCCGCTTTCTGAAGGATAAAGGATAAAGGATGCAAGAAAAAAGATAAACGATAAAAGCTAAGAGCTCAAAGAAAACCTTTTAGCTCTTAGCTTTCAGCTCTTAGCTTTTCAATTGTGCTTTGGACATCATCAAGGAATACGTGAAGGGAACTGCGCAAGACCGCAGAACAGGGTTCCTCAAGCAGCAAGATGGCATGCTCATTAAGCGACTCTAAATGTGCTAGAATCATCTCTTTATCCTTCTCGTCAACCGTAGCCGCTATTCGAGTGATGATATCATTAAGCTCTTTTCGCAATGCCTCCACTTCACTTCTCATTTCCGCGTCAAAGATGGGATCCAGCACCTCAATAGAGAAGGGCTTCACCTCCCTCACAACAGATTCAATCCTATGCAAGAGGGTATCAACATTTTTTTCCCTCTCCCTTTGAATATGTAAAATCCACTCTCCAATAGTATCTAAAGACATATCAGAAGGCAAATCTTTCAATTTATTCAAGGCCTTGAGATGCTCTTCCGTCACTTTTTTCAGGCGATCCCGAAGCGATTCCATTTCCTCATCTTCGACGTCCAGCGTATCCAGAGACCAACTCTGATAATCATCAATCATCTGGAGATCTTTCTCTATCATCTCCGTGCTGCGCATAGTGAGACTATTTAATATCTCTTTTTTCAGTTCTTCTGTAAAATGGGATAGTTGTTCCACCACTTTCCGCGAGGCAGGATGCACCACTCCGCTTCTCATTTGATTTAAAATCTCTTCTTTATGCTTTTGAATTTGCTTGAGAATATCCACAGCCATCGATTCGATCTGTTTGGAACGTTTGATTGGAGCCTCTTCACTGGATTGGGCTAATTGCTTAAGAGCGTTGATTTGGATCGTAAAATGATGAATAGGGTTAAAATCTCCGCTCTTTTTACTTTCCATAATTAAAAAACCTTAAATAAAACATATCTTTACACTTTAATATTAAACGAAATTTATTATTTTATAAACAAAAATTTACAACAAAAAATAGTTGACAGAAAAGAACTAACTAATTGTTCAAGGGGTATCTTCACTATATGTCAGGCTTTCAGCCTGAAATGGTCGCGCTATCTTACCCAGGGCGTTGCCCTGGGCTTTTATATTTCAGGCCTTCGGCCTGATAGCTTGCAACAGGCCGAAGGCCTGAAATATAAAAGCCCAGGGCAACGCCCTGGGTAAGATAGCGCGACTATTTCAGGCTGAAAGCCTGACATATAGTGAAGGTAGCTAAAGCAATCGAACAGCGTCTTGCTGCGATTGTTCCATGATTTGACGACCGCCATCCATCTGATAGATACGATTCATTTGAAGCCTGAGCTCATCGCTGAGGTCATGATCTGTTTTTTCGAGATCCAGAGGCTCTTGAAACTCCTGTGAGGCAGCCATCAGCTCGGCGAGTTGACGGAATAAGGTCTTGAGCTTAGGCGCGGCTTCCATGAGCTCACGACGATTGTGGACGGTGCGCAATTCCTCAGTGAGTGTACGCGTGACAGTACGCCCTTCTTCCCGGATATCTTCGGCCGACCGGGAGCCGCATCCGCACAGAATAAGTAAACAACCTAATAGAATCAATCTTCTCATGCACTCTCTTAAAAAAATTGCGAGAATCGCTATCTCTAGACAGATTAGCAAAAGTTTCATTATTGTGGTAGATTAACTTAATCCCGGTACATCCCTTGATCTTTAAATTATCTTATGATATAATGTTTGTTTTAGATAATATTAAGCAGGATTTTTTTATGTATAAATATTTTTTATCTATCTTCTCAATCGTATTATTTCATTCGTCAATCCACGCATCTTTAACACCGAAGGACCATGTGACGGGTGGTTATGATGTCCATGCCTATTTCAATATGGAAGATCAAGAACATGCTTATCAAGTCTATGAAGATTTCTTGGCATTTCTAAATGAAAAACAGATCGCTATTGCATCATCAGGTTTTTATCTGAAAATATTCGAGAGGTCCCCTCACCCAAAACCCATGTGGGAAGTCGATTTCAAACAGCAAGATCACTTGTTTGAAAAAATGGGTTTGGCAATTACTTGGCTCATGCTAAACCGTGAACGGTTGTCTGTTCTTGTTCATCCTAACACAGATAAACGTACGCGTGAGTCGAAAATTCGCGACCATACCATCTATACACTTTGGATGGGCCCGTCTGTTGATCTCAATGTCGACCCCGAAATTTTCCACGATGAACAGTAAATCCATAGAAACATGCGGTGTCTTCATAAGACTTTGATTGAAATTCGCTTTGTGGTACACGTTGAAATCATCATCTTGAAAAAAACCGCCACTTTCAGGAACACGTCATTAACTTAGGGACTGTTCAATAATAAATTGAACAATTGGACTAGCGCGAAAGCTCCCGCGGTTGAGCGTTCATAAATGGGGTTGTATTGGATTAATACTACCCCATTTATGAACGCTCAACCCCGGGGCTTTGGCGCAGCCCAAATGCCAATTTTTGAATCACGTTCTGTATAAATCGTCCAGTCTGTCCAGTTAGTCCATTCCGTCCAATCTTTCTTGTCAATAATAACGCTCAAAAAAACGACAAACGACGATGACGACACCAACGACCTTAACGACTTTCTCAAGTCACTTGGGTCGATTAAAGTCGTTAAGGTCGTTGGTGTCGTCATCGTCGTTTGTCGTTTTGTTCCTCATTTTTCACTCGACTATTGACTTATTATTTTAATTACGTTACAATCATCAACTTAATAAACATAAAAACATCAAAACATAAAGGATAATAAAATGACTGTAAATAATGAAACAAACAATATCATCACACCAATAGTGGAGGAAAAAGCTCAAACTTCATCGAGATGCTCCTGCATACGAAACATCGTTCATAAAGCGATACAAATTTTCACGCCTCAAGATTTGGCTGAAGGAACATCCAAAATTTGTTCAGGATTTACTTCGTTAAAGTTGTCTGGATATACGGGATTATTAGCTGCCGCTTCACTGACGGTCGCATTAACATTAGCTGTCATTGCGGCGATATCTTCAATAGCACTTGGCATCCTTGGAGCTCCTGCAGCACTTGTTACACTAGGCGTTGGCGTACCCCTCTTTCTTGCTAAGGCGGGATTCATCGTTGGAACAGTGTCTTTCATCGCCTCAACAGTGTTAGGGTGCATCGGATTAGTAAACGTGTACAGGGGTGGCGGAGATATCTATCGTACGATTACAGGAATTTGGTCAAGAGCTCTACAATTAACAGCTTGACAATAAAGAAAAATTAAAGTATGATTAAGTATTAAAAATAATGTTTAATTTTTTATATGCAAAACCTAGATCCTATTCTATTTCAACCTAGCGTCATTCCCCTTACTTCGACATCGACATCTCACGAAACTCAGCTACAATCGAAGTCTATCTTAGATAACAAAATCGAATTCTCAGAGGACATAGATCTCCAAACACTCCTCGTTAATACAAACTTAAATTACTCAGCCACTGGCTCAAGTTATGAAGGATTCAATGTTCCTCATGCCGCGGCTGTCTACGCGGACGTCTTCACCAGGATCCGAGACGGAAAGGGTGTGTTCGCAAAGTCCGAGTCTATGCCGCCTGACCTGATCGATCTTGTAAACATTCTCAAAGAATCAAAAACAAGCAAATATGATCCCGACAACGCAAAGAAGATGATGGAATCGGTGCAAAAACTTAAAATCGGTGAAAGCACTGCGATGGTGGGTGGCTATTACAAAATCATTTTGGGACATACGATAATCTATCGCTTTAAGCGAACGGGTCAAAAAACATACGATGTTTACCTATATGATGCCCCGAGAAACACGCATCAAATAAATGGGGGAAAAGAGAAGGAAGGAAACGAAAAAACGGGGCGCATGCAAACACGTCCTTACCTGCTCTTTAGAGACGTCACCCCTGAAGAGCTCTTCTTCGATTCGAATCCTATCCTTTTTGAAAATTTGCTCAAGCTGCTCGATCTCAATTATTGCCCACCAAACTGCACCCATGACAATGTGGACAACTGTTTCGCCCATCTAAGCCATCGCCTTGTGCGAGGGGATGAACTACCCAAACTTTTCATTTCGGAACAGAGCAGCGGAAACTGCACGATTAAAACTTTCAACTGTTTAACCTTGGATTATGCCGGCTCCCACGCTGCTTATAAACCGATTTCTTTGGATGTCCGCCTGGCTATCTTGATCGCATCTTATCATCATTACAAAGATCATCAAGATAAAATCAAGTATGTATCCTGTTTTCTGTTTCAGTTGCAGTCTGCAGCAAACAATTTCCTGAACATACTGAATGAAAACTATAAGAAAATCGATTCTCCGATCGGGGACGAGGCCTACACAACAGGCTGTGCAACGGCTATCCATCTGACAACCGAAGTGGCGAAATTACTCCAAAAGGTCGACAGTGAACCTAAACCGACTCTTCCAATGGAGGCGACGTACGTACAGAAGGAGGAGTTAGAACGGGTTCAACAGCGTCAGCTCAATGTCGCTAAAATAGCTAAAGAGTTGGATATTCAATCCACTAAAGCAGAGCCTAAAACATCCAAGCCATTGAATCCCGACTTAGGTGTCAACGCGACATGGAAAACACTCGGGTCGGTGCTCCCTCAATTCAATGATCTTGACCCGGCGAAAAAACGGGATACCATGTTGCAAGTAGAAGCAACCATGAGAAATCTATCCCATCTGAAATATCAACCGGTCGATCTCGACGAAGAGGAATGTAAGTTAGTCGCTAACTATTTAAACAACGTCCAAGTTTTCTATACTAAGATCGCTTTTGAGATGAATGAGGTGGGATTCCCTGCTTCACACAATACTATCATGGAAGCTTTTGCGCTTGGGTACCTATTAATAGTAGGAGCCGACAAAAAGTATGGGATCTTGGAACAATATGGTGTTTTCACTCAACACTTCTTTGATTTTCCACGAAAAGATCGGTTGTACACGATTCAAGACACTGAACTATTGAAGCAACGCAATGAGTTAGAGACTTTCTTCAATAAACTATTTTACGACAAGCCCCTCATATTTAATTTTGAAAACATGCAATGGGACAAACTGATGATTTTAAAGGGGAAATGCCCTGAAGGAGCCCTTTTTAGAGAGTATATCGACAAATCTCAAGAAATCAGAGACGATCTATGTGCTATCGCGCCCTCTGACAGTCCTCAAGATCCTAAAATGAAAGCCATGTATGGAGCCTATACCCAATTAACTGGGCAAGCGGAATTTCCAAAATCGTTGTCACATGTTAGGAAACTGTTTGACTTGGTAGCTCAAGCTTGCGAAGCCTCACATCTTGGTTTGCTAACATCAGATAATAGTAATGTACATAACACATCGAACGTTTTATATAGCGATTCTTTTTGTTCAATCATGACTAAAAATTATCGCTGGACTCCCTTCACACAGGCTGTGGGTGATCAACGTTTTGATGTAGGCCTCAAAGACTTTTCACCTAAGGGGCAGCTCAAAGACTATATCGGTGATCGACAAAGTGGTCATGGTATTGTGGGTAAGGAGGCAATTTTACCGGAAAACGAGCTTCTGGTCTCAGAATCCCTCATGGAAGGGAAAGACGAAAATGATTTTTATCTGGCTCTGACCGAACCCACCGTCCAGACGACACGCCTTCTCAATGCAACAGAAGATCATCTCGACCTCCTCGCCGTATCGCAATCGCCCTTGTATGGAGAAGATTCAGTTACTCCACCTGAGCTTCCTCGATTCCACACTCTTCTGGAACATATGTTCATGAAGCTAGTCGAAGATAAAGATGGCGTTTTCTTCTCCCCTTTTATGGATTCCCTGAAAGATCCCTCTTATCTGAACAGGTTTGAGCATCTAGTGGAAGTCGGGATCAAGTGCTTTATCAAGTCAAAACCGGAAGGGAAGCCTGCCCTAGACGAAATGCTGTTTCTTGTGCGGCTGTATGGAAGGGCTTTGCAAACTGCCCGTGCACACAATCCCCAATCGCCTTGCTCCGAAAAGACATTAACCCTCGTTACTGATCTGCTCTCTTTTTTAAACAAGACTTTGCAATTACCGGACATCAATAAGAGAGGGAAACTGGAAGTGTCCCTGGCAATCATGGGATTACTTCTTGGGACACCTCTCAAACAGCTGACACCAGCATTACAAGCTGATTTATTCATTTCTAGTGGTGTCTTGAAGCATTCTATGCAGCAACGTACGATCTGTTCTGATCCTTCCTTTGTGCGAGAGTGTCAAAGAACCTATTTCCGCTTGAGACAGCAGTGTCAAGAAGTCTTGACAGATCAAAAGGCACGCGATCAGTTTGCCAATGGATTGCTAAACAAAGTGCTGAAGGGAAACGACTTCAACCTTTCCTGGGAATACAAGGACGGCATCTATTTAACAGCCACTGATGCTGCGAATGAGACTTGGAGGATGGATCTGGATGAACTGACGATAGAGAATTCCAAAGGACCCCTTCTCCAAAAAGAGGGGAAGTTAAACAACACCGCCTCATTGAAAAGGCTATTCAATAAGACCAAGTACCAGTTAAGTCAATTTAAAGAGGAAACATGGTTCCAGGATCCTATATGGGGGCAAATCAAAGTTGTCAATAGCGGCAATCAGGAAGTCATTCAGAGGAAAATCAACGATTCTTGGTACACCTACATCCCCTGTGAATTGCAATATCAACCCAGTCTGCATCTCAATCAAGCATTATTCTACGATCATGCCTTGTGGTTGGATCCAAAAAATCCTCAACACATCCTAGGTTATGACTTAGAAACGGGACAATTAGCTTATGTGATCGACAAAGGAATCTGCACCCATGCCATCACCAAAAAGCGGTTTTGCCCTTTCCCTGATGATAAACGCACTCAGCTGATCCAACTTTTTGAATCGTTTTCCCATATCAGCGTATGGATAGATCCTAAACTGGAAAGCCAAGAAACAGGCAACGATACACTAGAATTCAGCCGTTTCCGCAGAGAAGGGGGTGGCCTATTTCATTTACAGTGGGATTCTGACAAAAAAGTATGGGTTTATCCCCACAACCCTGAATTTATCATTGACGCCAACTTTAACATGCCGTTACACATCACTAATTTCTTGCCTCTTATCAATGAAAAAACAGGCCAGCGTAAAATTCTCATTCCTGCGAGAGATTTTAGATCCGGAGGATATAATCAATCTGCATATCAATTGAATCTGACTAGCGCTGGTGATGGACAAAGAGGGGCGTTGGAATTTTTTGAGTATGATCTCTCCACTCAAGGGGAATTGATTCCCAACTCATTAGAATCCAAAGTGTATCTAGCACAGCTGTATTTGGCCCAAAAGAGATATCAACAAGCATTAACAATCATTCAAACTATTTCCCTCAGCGACGATGTCTCCGATACCACTCTGAAATCGGTGAATGTTTTATTGAGATCGGCACGGAGTTTTATGGATCATTCTCCTAATGCGTGCGCCATTCGACTCCATGTGTATCATCTGTTCAAAAAGATCTCCCCTTTCACCGACCTTGTAGAAAAGCCCTTTGATCACATGTCATCGATCTACCTGACTTATCTGGCAGGATTAAACCACATCGAACATCCTCTTAAACTAGATCGGGAACAGGAAAAAGAACTCATTGATTTTCTATTGAATTCCATCAATAACAGTCAGGAATACTCCATAGATGACAAGAGTACAATTGAGGAAAGAAGGAAATTTTTATGTGATGGCAAATTGATCACGAAGACGATCTTGCTAGGTATGAGATATTCAAACAGATCATGGATTGAACCGCCCATTCAAAACATTTATTTTGAATCTGAGAGAGATAAACAACAGATCGCAGCGAATGAGTTTTTCATAGACATTGCCTACAAAGACATTAAAGCGAGATTTCTAGACAAATTTGATGATTTCAAGCGTTGTTATGATGCTTTAAAAAACACCAAGTCGATAAAAGATCCCGTTGCACAAAGGCTCTTATACACTCTCTTCCTGAATGTGCAAGAAGTCCACCCTACCCGTCTAAACATTCTGGCTATTGTCTCATATTGCCCTCGGGCTGTCCCAGCGCTTCCCTCTTCTGACGCTACTCTCGAGGAAAAACTTCATTGGTACAATGAGATGTGGAGGGTATACATTGACTATTACTTCTACAATCGACCGATAGGGCACGTGACCCTGGATCTATATCCTTCCATTTCTCTGAAAAACACAAGCACGATTCAAGGGCCCTCTAGGCAGCTTCTACCGCCGCCTCCCTCTCAGTTCATCGTTGACCTCCAAGAAGATTTTCAACACTGGCAAAAACAGTTTCTAGAACCGCAAAGTAAGTCTATTGTCAGCGAGCCAACAAGGTCTCAGAAGAAACCTCCGGCCAATCAAATCGAAAAGCATATCCGCTATTACGAAAATGACTGCGAAGTGGCGGAACAAAACACCTTAAAAAAACAGGTGTTTCGCACGGACGTCGATTTTGACATACTCATCAAGGTCCTAAAAGAAAGTCATCAAGGGGCCTTAGAGATTGAGGAGCGCCTACTGAAGAAGATCACCAAACAAATGAAAAGCACCGCCAAGGACTTCCTCCCCTTCGTTCAGCAACAAGCTATCAAATTAGGCGAGTCGCGCCCGGATCCTACTCTGGAGACGATTTTACGTGCTGCGGCATCGCAACAGTATGCCCGGGAACTCAAGAGGCTCAACTCCCACTTAAGCGATGAGGAGATCGAAGAGGTTCATACGGATTGTATTGCCTACATGGTCCAGTTGACCCGGAAGTGCCACTTGGAGAGGATTTTCCAACCGCTGGAAAAATGGCTTAAAAGCGAACGAAAAAATCAGACTTATCTGGAAGAAGCCCAAGAGGCCATGAGTGAGGAAAGAACGTATGACCCCAAAAAAAACACCTTCCTGTTGCTTTTTGAGAGCCTAAGCGGCTGGCGTGTCAAACCGAAGCAAGCGGCGATGATCCGATTGGCTTTGAGCCATATCCTCGAAAGCAAAGACGACCCTGATGGAGTGCTCTTTCAACAGTCTATGGGTGGAGGAAAAAACAGCGTCATCTTTTCCGTCTTGTTAGATGTGCTCTCAGAAAAATATCTCTCCTACATGATGTGTCACAACTCTCAGTTCACGTCTGTGAAGGGAAACACTGCTGCCTATCAAAGCCGCTTTGGCAAAGAGGTGTATGTCCTCGATTACTCAATTCGAGATCTCTCTAAACCTGAGATTCTCGACCTCATCCTAAAACGCCTCCACGAAGCAAAAAGAAGACGGTGTCCAGTCATCAGCAAAGCCGCGTTTCCTCAGGTGTTGGAATCCAAGATGATCGTGGAGTCTTTGCGTCTATCCGATGACGATCCTGATAAATGCGAAAAACTGATGCTCTTGATCACTAAGTTGCAAGAAATCAATTCCCTTTTAGTCGACATCGGAGCTGCTATCTACGACGAAAGCCATATCAACCTGTCGATCATGTCCGATGTCAACATCCCAATAGGCAACCCAAAAAATATCAAACCGGAAAGGGCCCATCTCGTTAAAAAGATCTTTGAAATTATGACTGAAGACACGATGAGAGAGCTGATCGGCTTTGAGAAAAATCTCCAGTCTGAGCTATCTCAGAATGATTATAACAACAAATTCCTTCCCTTTGTCTCGGATCAACTCTTTGACTATCCTCCCCTAAAGCTTAAAGATCGGCCCGAGTTGAAACAGGCTTATATCCGCTTCATCAGCGGAAAAATCCCCCCAGCAGATCAAAAGCTTGCCGATCAAGCGAATCCTGACCTGAGTCTATTGGACAACGAGCACAAAGACAATGTGTTGTTTTTGCAGCATGTCGCCAATCTCTACCGATCGTCGAACCGCTACGAACAGGAAGCCGCACATCTCATTGGATTATCGCGACGCATGCTCGACAAGGTATTGAGGATTTCCCTATCTAACTCTTTTAATCGATCCTATGGAAGAGACGTAGGATATGATGACGGCCGTGTGAAGCCCTATCTAGCAGGAGAACAAGCCGACACCACGTTTGGCAATATGTATCTCAATTTGGCCTACGAGTTCCAGTCGGCCTTGAATAAAGAGATTTCTGAAGGAGAGCTCACCTTTCTGGCCAAAAAAATGACTGAAGCAGCCCACTTCTATGCTAACAAAGAAGGCAAGCCTTTTGAGAAGACGTTAGAAGCCCAGCAGTTTTTTGAGCTGACTCAAGTGAAGTTGGAAAACAGCAACAACCCAGACCAAATGAAAAAGGCTTTGGCTTATGTCAATGATAAAAATCACCTCAAACGGAGACTCGATGTCGAATCAGAAGTGGCTCCCTTCCATGTGCGCTACCACCGGCAAAGAGTCACTTCGAATTCTATCAACAAGACAAGTCAATTCAAGAAGGTGATCAGCGGCTCAGGAACGATCTGGAATGCTAAAACCCACAGCAAAAAATTAAGCAAAGTGGCCTATGAGGAAGGCGTAGCAGGGGATATCATCAACACGATGACTCGTCGTGCCAAGGACACTCCCAAAACATGGATTCATGAAGTTGCCAAAGTCGATCTAGAAAGCTTCAAAGAAGTGATCCGCAATCATCCCAACAAAAAGAATTTTCGCGGTATCTTCGACGCCGCAGGAGCCTTCAGAGACTATAACCCGGCTGACATCGCACAGCAACTTCTCCAGTTTTTTGCTGAAGAAGAAAAAAACGGCGGCCCAGAAATCGATACCCTCATCTACGCCCACCAATTTTCGAAAAAAGAGATCGAGAAAGGCTCTCCTAAAGAGAGCTTTGTTCTCTTAAAGCGGGGTGAGACGAAACCGATCATCTTGAAAAACACCACTAAAGAGGAACTCGCTAAACATCAAGTCAACATAGACAAACTCTTCGGCTTATTGTTGGAACCCAAAACAACGAGTACCGACATCACCTTCGCTGACGAGGCCCTCTTCCTCAATACCGTCGACCATAAAATGCCTATGTATGCAGCGTTACAGTCTTTTCGCCGAAGCAGAAAATTGTTCAGGGGTCAACGTGTAGAACTTGTTGTCTCATCCAAGGCCAGAAAAGAGATGTTGAATGAGGGCGCCACCTTCACCGATATCAAGGACACCCTGATCGCCAATGAAGCACTCTTGCTCGAGGAACAAATCAACCGAGCCTGGCTTGCCCAAATTGAGGATGTCTTCCGCTCGGCAATCCTCAAAGAACTGAGAGATGCCGTAGATGAAAATAAATTGATGCATCTTGTCCATCAGTATGAAGGATTTTTGTTGGATAAGTTCGAAGATAACCCCTATGAACAGTCAGGTCGTATCTTAGGCAAAGGCAACGCGCTTAAAATCTTGACCGACTATAAAGACAGGCTTTTAGAAAAGTTTATCAAAACAAAATCACCCAGCATAGACGCTGTCAAATCCAAGTTAGATACCCTTTTCAAACAGTTTAACGACGAAATCGAACCCGATGAACAGATGGATTTGACTTTCGACGAAGATTTCAACACCACGTTGGAGATGGAGCAAGAGGAACAGGTCCAACTCGAACTCATGCAGGAAAATCAAATCCAACTCTTAACAGAGTTGAAGCAGTACGATTATAAGGCTAATTCAAATCCGAGAGCTGAAAGAACCTGGAACTTAGATGCGGATTCCGAGATATGGCCTCAACTTGTTCAGGATCTCTTTACTATTCCCACAGTCTTGAAATCAAAGTACAAAAATAAGATCTCGACAGCTGCTTTTGCACCCTGCTTCCCTGACAACTTTTGGATGACAGACAACTTCAGGTACACGATCCAAGAAGATGTCCCCATCTTCCACCCCTGCAGCAAGCAACCCGGCTTTATTTTGGTCGTTGACAAGGACAAAGAAGGCCCTCAATTCATCCTGGTTTCAGAAAAAGATGCCGCCTATTTCAAACAATGGATCGGTGATAAGTCCCCTAAAGGGGTTTATCTGATCGACATGAAAGGTAAAGCCGAAGTGAATTCTCAATCTCTCGATGGCAAGTCTACTGAATTCATGAAAGGGTTGTGGACGGCCAATCTCTTTGCGGGCAACATCGAATTTTTAGAGACTCATTACGATCTTTCTAAACAGTTCATCGATGACCATCCCCACTTGATCGACACGATGAAGCAGTTCCTCCTTCTTCGAACTAAAAATAATCGTCGAAAACTGGCTAAGCTGGATAAAAACCGTCTCTTTGACTTCCGAAATAGTGCGAAGCTTTCCCTTCACGATGACGAGATCCTCTTCAGCTCACGACGAAAAGAAATCGAAACAAATTACTTCCGGATCCGTCAGCTGGATCAAGATGGCGTTGCTGAACTCCCTACAGACAAAGTCGCTGACCTCGCTCCGGAACAAATCAAGTGGCTCAAAACTCAAGAACAAATCGAGGCCTTGCCCAATAGGCTGATCGACAACATGGTCCCGGCACAGCTACCCCTACTTCCTAAGAATAGAATTCGTTATCTTCGCAATAAGATCCTCATTCAATCTTTGCAAGGAGATGACTGCAAAGAGTTCGTCGATGAGCAGCTCAAACTCATCCACCCAAATCAAATTCCATGGATCACCGATGCTAAACTCGACCAAGTTCCTGATTCAGTCTTACAGAGGGTGACGGATGGAACACAAATCAAGCGATTTAAAAATAAGCGTCTGACGGCATTTGCAGAACACCAGTTGTGCTATATCGAGCCTGACGATATCAAAAATCTAACAGAGTCTCAAGTTAGCTTGTTGGCAATCAAAAAACACATTGAACGCGTGCCGGTGGAAAAAGCGCATTGCATCAAACCGGCCTGCCGCAAATTCATCATTTCTCTAGAGGCTCTTCTAACACTTCCAGACGGAAAGGAGCTCACTCAACAACAAAAGAACCAGCTGATATCCCATTTTTCGACGTCATCCATAGACGAACAGAAGCTGAAGCCTTGGTACATCCCCTTCCTCCCAGAAGATAGGCTCAGCAGTTTGTCCCGACCAGAACTCATCTGCGCCATCCCGACGCCCTCAGCCTCAAAAATCACTCAAGAGCAAGCCAAGCATCTCACACGTAAACAAGCGAGGCTTATTTCTGGACTTGAGTATCCTGCCTTCTTAGGCCTCGACGTCACCCTCAGTGATCTACTCAACGAAAAGCAAGTCCCGAAACTCGATGGAACCCAACAAGCTGATCGAAAGTTCATTGAGAAGCTAAATGCTGCCCAAGCACACGATCTGGCCGATGACAGCCTGCAACACATCTCACCAAATATTGTGAAGGACTTAGAAAAGACTGATGTTATACGCTTAAAAGAACCTCAGCTGCTGTTGAAGCTAGATGATGTGGATGAAAATCAAAAAGGGATCCTCACCAAACATTTTGAAACTGTGCATTCTGAACAGGAAATCAGCAACATCGCCGATCGATTTCTGCGCTTTATACCTATATCCGCGACACCTCGCGTCCCAGCCAACCGAGTCCTTCACCTCACCGACAAACACTGGACCCTAGTTTCAAAAGACACTGTGAAGAAAATCTACCAAGATATGAGTATCATGATCACAACATCATTTATAGGAAGCCTCAACAACCAAGCTTTGGAAGCCGTACCGCCTCGCCATGCCGTCTGGTTAAATAAAAAGCAGATTTCCGAATTAGGAAATGAGCATAAAACTCTGGTTCAAGGTTTACAGTCACCTGACAGCTTGTCCGATTTATCCGACTCCGCCATCCAATTGCTCCAACCCAGTCAGATGAATGTTCTTCATGATGCTGATTTTAAACGGATCGCAGAGCCATCTCTGCTATTGACCGCCTCGTCCTCAGACAAACGGCTCACAGATATGCAGAAGCGTATTTTAACAGATACTGTCCTAGCACAAGACCCTAATCAAGTTGCGGATATGCATTTGCCTCTCATCACCGATCTTCAGGTCACTAAGCTCACCAACCCCAGAAAAATCTTAGCCTTACCCACAGATAAGATATCTCAGATACAAAAGCATCAGGTGGCAGGTATTGCATCCTATGACCTGACAATCTCGTTCGTGCAAAAACTTTCCACGCCCGCCTTAACAGCTTTAAATGATCCTAAGTATCGATCATTCTATCAGTATCTACCACCTAGACAACTCTCACAGTTAGATGCGTCTCATGCTCCCATGATTCAACAGTTGAATACGCATCAGCTAAGTAACCTTTCAGATACGGCACTGCAGGAAATCAGCCCGGAGCAAGTCCCTGATCTCATAACGGCGGATTTAAATCGTTTGCGCAGACGGGAGCTTCTCCTCGCTATTCCAGAGAATCGTATGTGGGAATTGAATGACCAAACGTTGGATCTTTATAAACAAGCTGTGAACGCCCTTGCCGATGTGAATCTGTTAAAGTCTCACCATCTTGTGCATTTGCAGCCAAACAACCCCATTGTGAAGCTCTTGCCTGCAACGCTGATTGAATCCATTACCCCCTTCCCGATGCCTTTGATCCCACACTTACCGACAGATAAGATCCGCTATTTGAGGAATGATGCCGCCAACATAAATCAGGTTCCTAAGCATCTGCAAGTGCATTTGACTAATGATCAACTGCGCACAGTTTATGGACCGCAGTTCGGCAGCCGCCGCGATCAGGTGTTGCGAGGAATAGCCCATACTGTGATCTTGGTGCCGAGATTGATCCTACAGTTTGTCTTCAATATGATCGCCCTCGTCTCGACCGTATTCCTGGCCCTCTTTTCAGAAACGATGAGACAGAAGGTGAAACTTGCGGCTGCCGAAACCTTTGTCCATGCACCCGCACGGGCCTTTGCAGGGCCAACCCTCATCTTCGATTATGTCATCTACCAGAGAGTGCACCTCGCCCACAGTCAAGACAAATGGACCTAATCGACCTAATGGACCTAATGGACTTAGCGCTTTTGTCCATTAGGTCCATTAGGTCGATTACGTCCATTAAGTCCCTTTCTTAAATTTCATTGAAAAATTTGGTTAGAACGCTTATAAAGTCATTTTTTGCAAAGGAAAAGATATGCTTAAATGGACTCTATCAGCCCTTCTGCTATTTACTCAAATACAGGCTCAAGATACAATCTGGGGCAATGTTGACTACATATACTGGAAAATTCAAAACTCTCCGGAAGATGTTCCCTTAGTGATTCAAGGTCCCACGCTAGCTGTCCCTCCACCCGTCTTAGGCGCACCGGACACTTCTGTTGTCCTTGGCGGCAAAAAGATCGACACCGGCTGGCGTTCAGGCGTCAAAGCCTCTCTCGGCCTCTGTTTCAATAGTGAATACGGCATCGGCACAGAAATCAACTATTTTATACTGCCAGGCATATCCAAGACACATTCTGTGAGCTCTGATGGTTCACCCACTTCCCCTTTATTGCTAGTCCCCTTTTTCAATGTTGTCACGGGCATGGAAGATTCGACAGCAATCTCTCATCCGCTTCTGATGTTTGAGGGAACGGCGACGCTTAAGTTTGCTAACAAGATGCAAGGAGCCGAATGGAACATAACGACAACTCTGCCATCTTGCTATTGTGGATTCAAAGGCTTCGGTTTCGCCGGGTTTCGCTATTGGAACTTTAGAGAACACCTCACCTTCACAACAAGCAGTCCCCTTCTTCCACCTGTCACTGAAACATACAAAACGAAAGATAGATTCAGCGTTGAAAACAACTTCTTCGGCGGTCAACTTGGCCTTGTATGGGAATGCGATTACGGCTGTTTCTCCTTCAACGCAAGAGGTACAGTCGCCTTGGGGGCTATGTGTGAAAGAGTGGTGATCAAGGGAAACCTTCTCACCAACGAATACAACGGCTTTGGTTCTGTTCAGGAATTCCTAGGAGGCTATTTTGCACTCCCAACCAACATCGGAAAACACAGCCAAACCAAGTTTGCAGCCATCCCCGAATTAAATGTCGCTATCGGATACCAGCTGTTTGATGGTATGCGAGTGAAGCTAGGTTATACCTTTATGTATGTCAGCAATATGCTATGGGCAGGCAAACAGATCGACCGCGATATCAATCCGACACAAGCAAAAACGTATACCAAAGCCCACACCCCTATGCTCGATGGGGAGGCCAGTCCCAAAGCCCATCTGAAGACGGCAAGCCTTTGGGTGCAGGGTCTGCAGGCAGGCATTGAATTCGGATTCTAAACTTTGATTCTTCATTTTTCATGGAGGTTTTGACGATGCGTTTGACAACATGTTTAGCCCTCTTGATCGCCGCACCGTGCATGGCCGACAGCCCATATACCGGCACCACGACAGCGTTCATACCCTATGCCAATGCAGCTGGAAACCCCAACCTTGATGCCTCACCTACAATCAACCTAGGATTCAATGGCAGCGGCCATCATGTGCCATTCATTATGGACACCGGATCCGTTGGCATCGTTGCCTCCCCGGATATTTTTACTCCGGACCGCGGAGCCAAGTATATGGGTCCAGGGCAGCAAATCTATTCCAGCAGCGGGATCATCGAGGAAGGCACATGGTGGTCTGCCACTCAGGAAATTTATGATACCAATGGCAACCTCATAGCGACGGCGAATGTGCCGGTGTTGCAAGTAACCTCGATTAAATGTACCCATGATGCCAGATCGTGCACCACAAACAACAACCCTAAAGGTATTGCCGTGATGGGTATTGGATTTGCGCGTGAAAGTCCCGAACAGGTACATGGGACACCGAATTACAATGCGTTTCTCAACCTGCAGACCATCATACAAAATGGTGTCTTACAGAAGTTACCAAAGGATTGGTGCAATGGGTATGTCGTCACTCCGACGGGTGTGTTTCTAGGCCTCACCGCTGCCAATACCGCCAACGCGGGGTTCGTGAAACTGATGCCTTGGCCGCAATATTCCACCCCGACGCTGCCTGAATGGATGCCTGCGCCGATGACGGTCAAAGTCAACAACGTTAGCGGCAACGGCAATGTTCTGATGGATACCGGTGTCGCAGCAGGTTTTTTAACTCCTCCACCCAACTCAATTATAGGTCCATTAGTCACATGTCCAGGAACCACTCTGGTCGAATGCGTGCCGAATGGCAATCAGATAAGCACCTATTTGCCTAATGAGACAAATCCTGTCGCTTTCTATACGTTCACCGTTGGCCAGGTCGGCAATGCCATGCAGCCTTCTGGAGTCCATGTGGTGCCGGGTACCGATATTTTCTTTAATACGAGCAGGCACGTCCTCGGCGGGATAAACTTCCTCTATGACAATACCAACGGATATATCGGCTATATTTGGAATGGACAAAGTTCCGGAAGCGTAGGGTTTGTGAATCCTGCAACGGCGCCATCCACGACCATCCTGACCTCATCGAATAATCCAGCGCTTGTGGGACAAAACGTGACATTTATTATCACTGTGATCGGTGCCGGGCCGACACCAACCGGCAGTGTGGTATTGCTGATCGACAATAACCCGGAATACCCTACTTTGAACAGTAATGGCGTGGCAGCATTTTCAACATCGCAGCTTATCAAGGGAGCACATTCCATCGTGGCTAAATATTCAGGGGATTCAACCTATATTCGCTCTAGTTCCGCTCCTCTCATCGAGCATATTTCTTCACCCAACTTCACAAATCCAAGATGAGGCAGTTCCCCACACCTTTGGCCTCCAAAGGTGAGTCCCGAAGGGACGCTATAGTTTTAGGTTTCTGTCCCGAATTTGAGACAG
>Ga0207122_1001_pt1 | contig 62265 bp, 51 predicted proteins | sample Alteio_BWMinHeat_38_FD_153504 | JGI IMG/M metagenome (GOLD analysis project Ga0207122, IMG submission 153504) | Enriched cells from forest soil in Barre Woods Harvard Forest LTER site, Petersham, Massachusetts, United States -... | ecosystem: Environmental > Terrestrial > Soil > Temperate forest >... | reverse complement strand
CGTTAAAATGTGTTTTAACCTCTTCATAAAGAATTTTTTCGAATACACTACTTTCTCTATGATAATCTGCCTCAGTGCTCATAAAGCCCACTTGAAACATGTCATGCAGCTTCTCATGGATCTCAGCGTCAACTCCTTCTAATGGAATCGTAACGGTTCCAGCTTTGGCTAAATAATTTAATGCAAGAAAACTGAGTTCCTTTTTTCTAGTTTCATCAGTCGTCATTTTTATTTCATTCATCAATAACCCTAAATTGATATGAAACTGCTCTTTAGAGCTGGGCACCTCTTCAGAAAGCAAACCATGCTCGTCCGTTGTTATTGGGTGTGTGATTTGAAGAAAAAGATCATAATCGAGTTTATGTGCCAACTTTTGTAAGACGGATTGACTATCTTCTAACGTTTTGATGACACTCTTTGGAATCTCTACTTTTCCTTTATCCTTTTCTTGCATTTTGTAATCGATGACCTTGCCCTCCAAGAACTTTATTTTTTTAATTTGTTCATTGGTTGATTTTTCTACGCTTTCAATTTGGATATCTAGATATCTTGAAGATACTTCAAAAAATGTATTAGCCATTTCAACATCCATAGAAATATTAAAAGACTTGGGTTTGAAGAATCCACTGTCAGCCAAAGCATCAGTGACACTCTTTACAACCTCTAATTTGTCTTTCATTTCGGAACTGATGGTAAATTTTTTCCCTGTATCCTTCATGTTTTCATAGTACTCAAAAAATTTTGATATGTGCACTAGTTCATGTAGATTTTTTTCCAATTCATCAGAAGTCTTTTCAACTTCTTGAGAATAGTTGTGTAAATCATCTGGAGTAATATTCATAGTTACCTAAAAAATTAAATATAAAACAATATACATCTATATTTATTATATCAAAAAATTTAATTATTTATTTAAAATAGATAGAAAATAAAGACTTTAATAATTTGGATGGACATTTAAGGTACATGTTCACGGGGTCTGTACACTATAACTCAGGCCTTCAGCCTGAAATGGTTACGCTATTCTACCCAGGGCGTCGCCCTGGGCTTTTATAATCCAGGGCTTTGCCCTGAGAACATCGCTCAGGCTGAAAGCCTGAGATATAGTGAAGGCACCCCGTGAACAATTACGTTGGTCTCGTAAAACAAGCCCGCAATTAAAATCTTGAACTTTATTTTTCTATGATGATACAATGTATACCGAAACACATTCAAAAGTTGGTTTTTGAGCGCGCCAAAGCCCCGCGGTTGAATCATCGCAAATAGATCTATATTACTAATATTGATCTATTTGCGATGATTCAACCGCGGGGCTTTGGCGCTGCTCAAAAACCAACTTTTGAATGTGTTTCGGTATAACTCCGATCATGAGGAAATTATAATAGTTGAGGGATTATGTTTAGTATAGATCAACAATTTAAAGATATGATGTTAGAAAATGGATTCAGTCAACTCACTATCATGTACTATGATAAATACCGTACACATTATTCAGCTAGTGACAAAAAGGGTCAAGATGTTGTCATCACAAGAGTGACTTGTAAAGACTCAAAGATTGCCGAGGAAATTTTAAATGATCTCCTTGTTCAGGAAGCCTTTGGAAAAAATGTCAGCATGCCGAATCTTTTAAAAAAAAGAATTATGTATCTAAACAAATTCGACACAACTAGCCACAACGAAAAAAACAGCAATAACGAATTTGATGTGACATTTGTTACCGACAGGATGCCCATCAAACTCAAATATGCGATGTTTACCACCCAACTTACCGAGCAGCATGCCAAATTTATCATTTACCAACTATTATGCTCTTTACATGTCATGCACGACAATGACATTATCCATCAGCAATTAAGCCCTGATCATATTCTCATTAATGAAAAAGGTGAGATCAAAATCACACTGGGATCATGCACACGCCTATCACATCTGGAAGAAACAAAACACGAACTTCCAGTCTACAATGTGACACCTTATCTCAATTATGAGTCTCCAGAGATCCTATTAAACTTTCCTCAATATGATACCAAACCTTCCGATATGTGGTCCGTAGGATGTATCCTTGCAGAAATATTAGGAAATAAAATTTTATTTAAGGGTTCTGGCCACGTTAATCAATTCATCACAATTTTTAAAATTTGTGGGACACCTTCCTCGCAAGATCTATTAGATATGGGCCATATTGATAAAAACACAAGTCATTATCTTAAAGGTCTGAGTGCGTATACACCTATGGATTTCAAAGATTTGCTTCCAAATGCGAGTCCTGAAGCCATTGATTTATTAAATCAACTGTTAATATTATCCCCTGAGAAGAGGATCAAAGTCAAACAAGCTTTAAGCCACCCTTTTTTCAAACAACTCTACGATTCAAATGACGTTACCGACAAGAAGGTGATCTTACAATTGGATTATGACAAGGGTGGGGATCTGAAATATTTTATCGACAAAATTAATGAATGTGTAAAGAGGTATTTTAAATAATATGATGATTCAAAACAAAAGACCTATATCGTTAGTTGATGATACTGATAATTTTAACGACAAGAAAATAAAACTAACCGATTCTATTCCTTATGAAATAATAGAAATTATACTCGCTTATATTATCTCTCCGAATGGTATTAAAAAAGACATTTCTTTTAAAGATTTGTTAAATTTTGCTTTGGCTTCCAAGCAGTTTTACCAAATACAAAAACGGCTTTTTCCTGAAACGCTGATATTCAGTAGGATGTTTAACTTGAAACCCCCTACCTTCATTGATGAAGAGTGTCTTGTCAATACTCTAACGACCCTGACACAAAGAAAAGATGACTATCTCATTGAGATAAATCATCATTTTATCAATGAGAAATTGGACAAACTAAAATGCAAAACAGCTGAACCAATCGTCTCGTTACAAAAAAACATTGATAACTATAAATACTTAATACAATTTAGTGGAACTGAGGAAAAACCTATCGTAGAATCAAGAAAAAATACTTTCGAAAAAGTTAAGACATTTTTATCTTTAATGGTATTTTTAAATAGATGCGAAAATCTATATGATGAATATTTGAGCAAAAGTTATCAACAGCAGAAAGACATTGATCAGATAAATCCGAGTCGAATAGCATCTTTGTTTAAAGTTTTTGAATTAAAACTCATGAAAATAATTAACAATCTAGTTTTATCTGCTAATTGTGAAGGCTTTAATCTTGAAAATCAAATTCAAAACTTAGAACATATTTATAAAATATATCCTGTTGATTTGAAAGGACACATAAGCCTATGCAAATATCTTGTTATGAAAGATCCTTATTTTCTTAGACAATGTCCAGATGAAATTCGTGATGACTTCAATGTTGTTATGTACTGTGTTTGCTATCGCGCTGATGTGGATTATGATTATGCCCTATTATTAGAATTTGCCTCGGATAGGCTAAAAAATAACAAACAAATTGTGATAGAGGCAGTCAATAATTGGTGTGTAGCTCTAAAATATGCTTCGAAAGAACTGAGAGATGATGTAGAGATTATCAATTTTGCACTTAATAATATGGATATAGATTCATATCATGAAATTCCTCTTTTATTTTTTTGTGGTGACAATATACGAAAAAATCGAGATCTTGTATTGCGGGCTGTTCAATTCGAGGGGTTATCGATTCTTGCAGCTGATCCAAGCCTTCTCTCAGATGATGAAATTCTCCAATGTGCTTGGGACAATGTGTGGGAACCGGATTACTATGTTTCTATTTTGAATGCAGATGAGATGAAAATGATTCATGATTATTTGAATAAAATGGATCATCCAATAAGTCAGAAGATCAAAATTAAACTGGGATTATTGGAGCCTCCCCCATGGTGAATTTTTCCGAAAAAACAGAGGTATAGGAAATTCAAGCCATGATGAACGTTTTTCCCTGGGGAAAACGTTCCTCATGGCTTGAATTTAATGCGCCTTTGATACTGCGAAGCCGTGCTAAAGCCTACGCTACAAACACATCTCAACCTTTCCTTTTATGGAAAGATAGAATATCGTTTTTTTTCCTTGCACACAAGGATAGAATGTGATAAAACTGTCATTATATAGGAGGAAAGGATATGGAACAATTTCTACAGATATTACAGGAAGAGTTTAGAGCATCGTTGAACAAAACCCTAAATAGCACGGTACGGCAATATCAGTTTCCTGAAGCGAAAAATCTTGCAAAAGTTGCAGTGGGAATTAGACGATCAGGAAAAACTTATTTTTTGTTCCAAACAATGAGAGAGCTAATTTCTCAAGATATTCCGATCGATCGTTTGCTATATCTTAATTTTGAAGATGATCGATTGCTGCCGATGGATCAAAAGAAAATGGGTGAGATGGTAGATGCCTTATATACACAACAGCCCGACCTTCATAATCATCAATGCTATCTTTTTCTTGACGAGGTACAAATTGTTGAAGGATGGCCTTTAGTTGTTCGTCGTCTTTTAGATACCAAGGATGTGGAAATTTATATAACAGGTTCATCCGCAAAATTACTCAGCAAAGAGATTGCCTCTTCTTTGCGTGGCCGTTCTATATCTATGGAAATTCAGCCGTATAATTTCCAAGAATATCTGACAGATAAAAACATTCCCTTGCCAGCAAAGCCGTTCGGAAAAAAAGTATTAGATCAATATCGTCTTCATTTATTGGGATTTTTCCAAAGGGGAGGATTTCCAGGAATTCAAAATTTGTCTACACATGAAAGGCTTGAGACTTTGCAAAATTATGTGGAGGTGGTTGTTTTTAGAGATATTGTGGAACGTTACAAAGTGAGTAACATCAAATTATTGAAGTACTTCGTCAATGTTCTTCTCAAAAATGTTGCTTCACGATTTTCGATAAACAAGTTGTACAAAGATATCACTAGTCAAGGATATAAAGTTGGAAAAGATACGTTGTATACTTATTTGGAATATCTGGAAGACGCCTTTCTCATTTATGCGGTTCCCATTTTTACAGAGTCCTTGCGAACATCAGAAACGACTCCGAAAAAAATCTATGCAGTTGATAATGGTTTGATTAATGCAAATTCATTCAACCTCTCTCTGAACTTCGGAAAATTACTAGAAAATCAAGTTTATCTGGATTTGCGTCGTCAGAAAAAGGAAATTTTTTATTACAACACACAAGAGGGTAATGAAGTGGATTTTATCACTAAAGATCAGGAAGGCCATTACGAATTGATTCAAGTTGTGTGGGATCAAAGTGACCCCTTAACTTTTGAAAGAGAAGAAAGAGCTCTGAAGTCTGCAGAAAAAGAACTGGGAGTCAAAGGAAGAATAATCGACTGGGAAAAGTATTTGCAAACTGAGTTTTAGATCCCTTTATCCTTTTTGAGAATCTGTGGATTTGTAGCTGAGGTCTTCAAAAGGCGTGGCGCTGAAGCTGTAACCGATGCCCGACATGCCGTGGAGAAGGCCGCTATCTTCAGATAATTTGACAAATTCTGGCACATTGCTCACATCGGTTTTGCGGGTGCAGGTTCCAACGGAAAGTAAAGTCCAATCCCCGACGAAATACCGTTCAAGGTTGTTGCGCATATTCCATAGATCGCTTTTAGAAGCCACTGTCGAGTTGAAATTTGCCCCTTGAGTGGCTCTGACGATGAGTTCTATCGTCCTATCTTTGATTTGACAATCCCATACAGTCACATGAAGATTACTGAGATTCGCCATGGCGACGAGATTTTTAACTCCCGATTCAATTTCATTATCTGTGAGTGTATTACGAAAATCATCCCTACTAAAATAGGTTGGGTTCATCCTTGAAGACAGTTTTTCCAGACTGATTTTACAAGACCATACAGAACTGATACCAGAAACGGGGACCTCATTCCACATCTGAACAAATTTGCGTTTTACTGGATCCAAACGATACACCTCATTGTGGCCAGGTGAACCGAAAACGCTCGACACCTCTGTACAGGTTTGTTTTTGTGAAGTAGGATCTTCCTCACGGACGCGAAAAGGTTTGCCAGTGATCGTATCTACAAAAATTTTGTCTACTAACGCCAAACGTCTTTTGAAGTTGGGATAAACGCTCTTCAAATATAACGTGATCCGATCGATGGTTTGAGGATAGAATTTGCCATCATCGTATATCTTGAGTATATAAAGATTCTCTTTCAAATGATCATAACGAGTAAGAGTGAATTGATTGATTTCATCGAGTTTCATGAATTCAACCTTAACCCCAAGAGTTTCCCACATTTTCTTCTTTTTTTCGATTGCCTTAAGATCAGGCGACCAATAAACTCGGAATCCTCTCTTAAAGGTCGGGAAACCAGTGATAGATCCCACTTTTTTGCTGAGCTCTTCATGATACGTTAATGATTTTCTGACACACTCGCACAACCACTGGTCCTGCTTAGAAACACCATTCTTTGATGTCAGAGTATGGATCATGCGTTGTTTGAAGAACTTGGAATACATGCCCAAATGTTTGATGGGATGCTTCAAAATATCCCTGAAATAGATAGGGAAATGAAGATATGAGTAATGTTTGAGATCTGCCGGATCGTCTTCTTTTATGACACCCATCCCTTTGAAAAAGGTTTTGAATAGATTCCATGTCTGACAATCTTCCGCAGACCATTCGCTCGGGTGAACATGGCCTTGATGTCCAGATTGATCCGATTTGGTGATCTTACCGTCAGTGACATAAATGACTTGATCTGAGCGATTATTTTTTTTCAGCGCTTCTAATTTTCTGACGGCTTGCATGAGGGCAGGGAGTCCTCCGAAATAATAATGCGTATTCCCATCTAGTGTCGAAGATATTTTCTCCATTGGGATGACATCTATCCTCGATGGAAGTTCCCAATCGCCTTCTAGGCGGAGTGGAGTCTGTATGGATTCTGGGGTGATTTTGATCACTTTTTGTTGAGATAAGTTGATGGAATCAAACGCTTTTTTAGAAGTCAAGATGGCATAGCTTTTTTTCAAAGCCTTATGGAAGTCATGAATTTTATTAGAATGGCGTAAAATCGGATTCATTGTCTATCTCCTATGGATAATTCAGTAAGATGTTGTCACCTCCAGGAGATATTGTCAACTGCAAGGTATAGGTGTGTATAGGTGACCGAAAGTTTTCCGTGTGAGGATGAATAAGATCGAATTACCGTCCAGTTATTTATGTCTCAAGTCTCTAATATTAAATAACTTGAAATAATAATTGTTTTATTGTAAAATTGTTGAAGTAGGTTTTATAATTTATATATTTATAGGATATTAGTTTATTGAAAATGTAATATCCCCAGTAGGTGGGTTATGAATGAATTAATTGCTAAGAATAATTTACAGGTTTTATGGCACCATTCCAATGATATTCTGACGGTAAAGGGTGAGAAGTTGGGATATATCTTCAGGTGGAACTACATAGGGCGGATTATCAGTAGGATTACAGGTTGGACCGATACAGAAACATATAAGATTGATAGAGTAACATTTAACACATTTCAACTTGCCGAAAAGAATCGTTATTTAAATCTAAGCGCGTGTGTTTATGATACTTGGATTAAAGATTACATCGGCTCCTGTGGCGAGGTTCCGTGGAAACAGGTGTTGACGCTTCTTCAAGACACCCATCCTTACTGGTGGGGGGATGCTTACAAGCGCCCTTGGAAAGGCGATGAATAGCGGCGGCTCATCCATCTGTGAAGTAGTGGTACCTCTTCCGGAAGGGTTTATATGGGCTTCTGCTGATGATAGGGCAGCAGGCGCTGGGCGGAGAGGCTTTCGCTGCAGCATCAGCCGCTAATTGGGTGGATGACAATGGCAACAATCTTCATTTCCTTTCCACAGGCACAAAGAAGAGGATTTGTCTCATAGATTCGTTCTATTTGAGTTGACGAATTTAAGTTGATAACTTAAATTGGCCATATGTATATAAAAAGAGACATTGGTGGGCAGAGCAAGCTACTATTACATGAATACGCTTTCCGTCCACGAGATAATAAGAGCAATTCCAGCAGTCAAATTAAATCAAATTATGTTTCAAGGTGGGTGGCCGGAGCTATATTCTAATCCTCAGTTAAATCCTATCCAGTACCTCAATGATTATATCAATAACTACATTGAGAAGGATATCGTCATCAGTGCCGGCATAATAAAAAAGAAAGAGTTCCACACTGTGCTTGGAATGATTGCAGCTCGGACAGCGAATATCCTCAATCATTCTTCTCTTGCCAAGGACAGCGGGGTGAAGTCTGTTACGATCAACGAATGGATTTCTATTCTGGAAAGAACACAACTATTATATCTTCTTCCCCCTGTAGAATCTAATCTTAATAAACGCCTTACCAAATCCCCAAAAGTATATTTTCTTGACACAGGTCTAGCAGTTCGTCTCCAAGGATGGTTAGAATCTCGGCCGCTTTTACAAAGTCCGCAAGCAGGGGCGCTTTTTGAGACGCTCGTCCTGAGCGAGATTGTAAAATGTGCCAATAACTTTGGGAAGAATTGGAAAATTTCGATGTGGAGAACGAAGGAGGGTGAGGAGGTCGATTTTATCATCAAAAATGAGAAAGGCGATATCTTGGCGCTCGACTCAAAACTGGGGATTCTCGGAGTGGATCCTATCAAAATCCCTCCAAGTTTAGCGAAAACTTTTCCTCAACTCAGTCAAATCATCGTTGTGTCCTATGATGGCAAAAGGCAAATGATCTCAAAAGAATGTTTACAAGTCCCCTTAAGCCAACTCACGCCATTTCTGCTTGCTTGGTGATACGATTAAAAAGACGTTGTTGTATAATTCAACACTGAGGAAAATATGAGGTTTTTATGAAAACAGTCTATCGTGAAGTGAAAGTGGGAAAAAAGTCTCTCTCTCTTGAATTGGATGAAGGCAAAGCTAAAGTTGTTTGGAATGGACAGACGTTCGATCGCCTCGACAATCTAGTGAAGAGGCTGCCAGAGATGGGCAATCCCCGTTTTGTCGAGCCTTTTGCTATCGTGGCCAACTTCCTTTTTAGCGGCCTCCGCTACGAGGTAATCGAAGATATTAGCCATTTCTGCGCTAACTACAAGCGGCTATTAAAAGAGAATGCTGAAGCGGCCGACTATAGCGTCTTCGATGTGAGTGTGATCAAGAAGCCCATTGTAGAGGGGACTCAAGCGATGATCTATGTCGAGGAATTGTCAACCGGACTCCCCTTCAAACTAATCTGCCCATATCCTTATACTGACCATCGTGTGCCTTTTAGGTATGCCTTGCTGCCCTATTTATAATATCCGCTCTCCTATTTTATCTACCACATGTACTGCTCTATCCAGTTTGAACCTTAATATGACAGAACCTATCTCGCGGGAGCTTTCGCGCTAGCCCAAATCCAATTTTTGAATCACGTTCTGTATATCTTGCCGCACTCCCCGAACCCTTCATCTATTTGATCAGTCCGATGATTCGGCGAGCAGAGAGCCGCTCCTGATGCTCAAAAGCTGTTTCGAATGCATTGAGCTCTGAGGACGTCATACCGATGTCTTTCCCAATTTGCCTCCAACAAGCAACCGCTCCTTCGACATTAGAAAGTAGCTCACAAGCACGTCTGGATTCAATACCGAAATAGGGAGCAGCCTCCATCAATGACTTAATGTTGGCAGCATCGCCTATTGATTCGGCAATCCAGGTTTTAAGGACTCTCCGCCTATCAGGAAAGGGGTTGATATCAAAGGCTGGTGAGAGACGCCATTGATTTTTCTCCACATGCAAAAAGCCATGGTTGCGCATATGATCATCAACATTGGTAATCAAAATTGTCAGTGCAATCCTGCGCCATAACTCTTCCGCATCTGCCCGATAGTCTGGGCTGTAACGCTTGATCGCATCGACAATTTCTGTATAAGTGTGGACTTGGTGACTGTCCTCTATACCGAGAAGAGTTGCAGCTGAAAGATAAGGAATGCGCTCGCCGCGCGGTCCCCGATCAAAACGTTTAATCAATGCAACCGCTGTTCCATCGCTCTCCACAATACGGGCCTTGGCTGCTTGAATACCCGCTGCAGCTGCTATGCGCAGGGCCAACACTTCACCCTTTGTCACGGAATAGGAATCATGAACACTAGGAAATTTTCCAATCGACAAAGAGCCATCTTGGTCGATAACAGTGCATTTTGGTCTTAAGCCCCCAAGTGAAGTCCCTCGACCACGCAGGTATTCCAAATCGGCAGCTGTTTCTGTATCGGTTTCAACTGCTCGAGTTGCACGCAACAGAGAATCGAGTTCTATGAGCGGTGGTGCTGTTCGTTTCCCCCTTCCCCCTCCTCGTTGAAACACCCCACTTTCATCCTGAAACCTAAGTGCACCGATTCGAGAAAAATCGTCAACAGCCAAAAGGAAATCAAGGGAAGTCAACAGGGAATCATCAATGGAAATTCCGCGATCTTTCTTCTCCTTTCGGTGTTTGCCATTGGCTCGCAAAATCACTTGCCTGGCCCATCCATCGGGCTCCGAATCGGCAATGGCGCCATGAAAAACAGAGCCGCCCTCTTTCTTCGCTCTAAAGGCGCGTCCATGTCCAAGAGGAAGTGCCGGATCGATTTCGAAGCTTGTGCTAGAGTCGATCCACTCAGGACTATACTCCAAGCCACTGCTCTCGCGATTACCCGATGCGTTAAAAAATAAGGTCCCCACAAGTCTTTTAACATCACCAATATAAACTTTGATTTGTCTGTTCATAAACCCTGCGGATTTTTCTTTGGTCGAGCCCTTTTTGGCATCTTCTCTAAATCGAGCAGCAGTCCCGTATCATCATTACGCTGGTCAATTAACTCACCCAAAGGTGTACCAAAACCTAAAGAGAATAGTGCGACTGCGTAAGCACCCAATCCGACCATTGGGTCCCCTTTCTCGATCTTGCTATAGGTCGATCTATGAATGCCGATCCTTTGAGCCATCATTTCAACAGTAAAACCACGTTTCAAACGTGCAATCCGAATATCAGCTCCAAACTTCTTCAACGTCCTCTCGACTGGCAGCGGCAAAAGTTGAATGGGATTTTTTTTCATATTAATGTTGCCTTTATCCTATATTATTTCATGTAAGGTCGCTCAAAACAAGCATTATCTAATAGATAGCACGTCTGCTCGATAATTGTCAAGACACTTCCAATGTTACCTCACAACGCTGCTTATAAAATGCATTATCAAATATAATGATGCTTAAAGACGGCATTATATAGATGTACATGTTCACGGGGTCTATTTACTATAAATAAGGCCTTCAGCCTGATTTATAGTGTACAGACCCCGTGAACATGTACGTATTGAGAACGTATTATTTACTTTATTCAAATAAATCGATTATAATTTATTATATAGTAAATAATGGTGATTACATGTATATCTATCAATCTTATGATAGTTTGAAACCTTGTTTAAATTCACATTTAACAGATCTTTGCTTGAACGATAAACAAGAAATCGTCGTCAATGACAATAAAACCACATCGATTGGCTCCGATATGGTTAATAAGGTGAAAGAACAATTTAATAAACTCATTCAATCTACAGATGTGATTGATGAAAATGACATTAACAAAGAAATCATTTTCCTTGAAAATTTCAAAAGTCAATTAAGATTTTTGGGAAATTTAACAGAATCAACTCTCGTTTATGATCTATTCTCGAAAGAAGAATTTAAACAATTATGCAATGATAAAATGCAAACATATGGGAACGCCTTGGATCTTACTCTACGAAACTTCACTCAGTATGCCGCAACGGTTCCGCTGGATCAAAAGGACTCTGTCGAGATGCTTCGCGAAAAGCTGATCCAATTAAACAGGCACGGTTATGCAGATCGATTTAATCGGATAATCACAGAAATGGAAGTTAAAGTAGCTTTGAAGAGTTCATCCCCAGATATCAGTGAGAGGCTTTCCATTTTACCAGGAGAAGATCGGAGCTTATTGTACATGTGGTGTGGGAAGACACCTGATGACTTGCCCAACCAACAACGGTTAGATCGCTTAATTGAAATGTGCAGCCTAATCAATCAAACAAAAGACAAAGAAATTCAAACTCAGTTAAAAAAATATATCGTTTCTTTTCCCATTTCCAAATTTTCAGAAGATGTATGTAAAAAATTTCAAGATCTTATTGCGTTGGGAAATGAAGAGACACCATTCAAGGATTTTTTGTCTACCCTGATGACAATGTCGGAGGAAAACGAGAAGCGCAGAAATCATCTGATGGTTTGGGTGACAGCTCTTCTCAGAGACAAAAGCATCCAACGGCTAAAACCTGATGAGAAGATAGAAAAGCTTAAAGCCGGATTGCTCATTCTTGAGAAAAACAAAACGATGCCTTTGCCTCAGGAGAACATTTCACCGATCAAAATGCTCGAATTCAGCATCAACAATCCTAATCACTATCAAAAGTTAGCCGAGCTCTATCAAAAGTTAACCGCTACCGGCCTTTCGCCCTCTTTGATGCGCTGCGCCATTCTATTTCCAGAGGAATTTAGTATCTTACTTCCCTTTCTTCCCGAGAAATCAAAGATTGACCTTGTCTTCGGGAATCTCAATATTGGTCAGCAAAGAGCATTATTGAGATCTCTTGCAAAGGTCTCATTGGAAAATCGTGGAGAGGTGATCGACAACCTGATCATTTGGCGCAACAATTCCACCTGGTCTCTGCGTAATGTCAAAGAACGTCTTTTGGAATTTGGCGACATCCAGACAGCGCTTTCTCAGGTCAATGCAATTCCCTATGATGATTCTTTTCATGGAGACAAATTTAAAGCGGCGCTTAAAACAAAGAATGAGGTGTTGTATAAATTTCTTTTTGAAGGCTCTGAAAATCCCGAATTTTGGCCGGATCCAATCGACGTTTCTAGGTTTAACCAGTGGCTGAATACGATCTCGTTTGGGGACCGAAAAAATGAGGAGACTTGGAAAGAATTTATCTTGCGAACAAAACCCCAATTTCAACAAACGCTTTCGCAACTTTTTAAGATTGAAGAATCTGAACCCCAGCTTTTCGAGAATATACTGCAAGTGGCCCTAACAGATACTTCTCCTCAAACGTTAACCCTCCTCATCAAAATTTATCATGCTGCTGAGCCAAATCAATTCACAGCCTTGCTCAAATTCCTTCAAGAGGATCCAACACTGATTCCCTTACTTTCGAAAATCTTTTTAAGCGTTGAGTCAAATCGGTTTGAGGATTTTTTGTTTCAAATACAATATCTCGACGCTAAAACAATATCCTTTATGTTGAGAGAGGGGGCCAACAATACAAGTAAATTTAAAGATATGCTCAAGATAAATCAGGAAAATCCCCAGCTGTTCGAAAAAATCATTAAGATCGAGTCCTCTTCAACCACTCCGGTGCTTTGGAGTGAGTACTCATTCGAATCTTATTCTAGGTTAACGGAGAAGCATCTCGATATTTTGATCAACAATCCTACCATTCGAGAGGTGTATGCTAAACAATCCAGTTTCGATGCCTTTTGGTCAGAAATTCCTGATGAGATTTGGAACATTGATCCCAAGCTGCCCGCACAATTATTTAAATTAAAAAGTGAAATCTATGTGGACGCTCATATACGCTCTCTTCTGCTCGGCGCCGTTGCTAAAGGTAAGGACGCTTTAGCCTATAAACTTCTTAAGCTCAAAGAACAAGGTAATCTAAATAAGTCTATGTTAGCATTGATGATCAAAGCCCCTGCGAACGATTCCACGGCCAACGCACTCGCGGCTATCTGTTTAAAAGACACCGAAAACCTTGAGGGAACCCTTCCATTTCTAAACGATAAAGAGTGGAGTGACTTTGTGCCCGTTGTGAAACTCATAGAAAAGCTTTATCAATTGCCATCGGACGGCTCAATCGAAGAGCGACTTCAAAAGCTGCCCATCGAATGGAAATGGTCGCTTATAAAATTAATCACAATCGGTTTAGAGAACAAAGTACTTATCAAGCCTCTCTGTGATCTGGTCCTCACACATCCTCAGATCCCGTTTATTGAACTGTTTTTAAATTCAATCACTCGTCCGGTTAACCCTATCCTTCTCAACTTAGAACCTGCCTTGACCCTTTCTGAAAAAAAATACCTGATCGAATTTTTTGTGAAAATGCCTCCCAAAAAAATCATTCTTCCATCTGATATGGGAGAAAAAAGAATTATACAAAATGACTTGACTCCCATTTTTAAGCTGCTTATACGCTTTAAAGATCAATTTAAAGATCAAGATTCCTTAGCGATTTTAGGATACTTTCTTCCTCTATCAGGAGTCGCCGATACGGCTCTGGGTATCCTCAAATATCAAACCGATCTTTTTATGCCCATGATCGAGTTAGATAAAAAATTGGGGCCTCCATTCGGTCAGGTGATAACTAGCTTATTTAATAAAAATACGAAACAATTGTTATCTAGCGATCCACAGTATTTTTCCACCGTCCTGAAGCATGTCAATATTAATGACTTAGAAAGAGACTATCGAACGTTCGGTCCTCTCTATCTCCCGATACTTGAATCCGCTGGCAGAAGTAAAAGATTTTCATCAAAAATTGATGATCGTCAGGGTTGCCTGGATGCTTTAAAAAAAATTGATCTCAAACAAGTGTCCCATCCAAACCGCTTTCTAGAGCGTGTCGCCGCATTGGCTTCCTGGAAACAGTTCGATGCCCTCGAGATGATGCTTAAGTGGATGGAGAAAAACGATTACAGTCGTGCCGAAGCGTTATTTGATATGGCTAAAGCGGGTTATGTCCCTGAAGTGATCACCATTCTCACTGAATTGGAGAAAAATCCGACCGACGAAAAATATCTACGACTCTTAAATAAAGCCGACTCTATCCATGCTGCAGAAATTCAGAATGAGCTTGCCGGCATCACTGAAACGCCATCAGAAACAACGTTCAAGCCTAAAACTGACGATACACTGTTAGAAAAAGTGCTTGCGCGAATGAAAGCGTTTATCGAAGTGGATCTCAAAGATGTCAAAGAACAGGATTTTAAAGAGCGCTGTATCGAAACGGAATTATCGGTAGCTTTAGCAGCAAGCCTGTTAGCGTCTGGAGAACTCACGCTCATTCCTCGCGATCATGTCGAACAACTGCTCGACAAAGTCAACATTCCAAAAGACTCCGATTTTGCCATCTACCTGTTACAAAAACTCTCCTATCTGGAAAAAGACTCCCGTTTTAGTGAGATCTTATCCCAGATCAAAATCACGATAGGAAAGAACAGCCCAGCAGAACAGATGGTGCGGCGGATGTTGAACCTTAAGGAAAACGAAATCGTAACCGACAGCCATGCCAAAATGGCTGCCTTTAGTGCTTTGTTGTCGCGCACAAGGCAGTCTAAAGGTGTCGGATCGTGTTTTGGAACAGCTCCAACGATTATGTCTCAGTCTGATCTAGAGGGCTCTGTAGAGTCACTGAAAGATTATCAATCCCTTTTGTCTGACAATGCCTTAACACGAAAAATCTACGGTAAGCACAATGGGGACTATTCTTTCCCATGCAGTCTGCTAAGAAAGAAAATGCAAATGCCGATTCTGAACGAAAATTTGTTGCTCAAAGCTAGAGAGACAGCTATCGCCTCAATGGCAGCAACAAAAAGTATGTCGTCCCTCTTCCCAGGGCTCATTCAAAACAATCTAGACTTATTTAGTTACGGTGGATTCTACAGGAAACAAATCGAGTATTTTAATGACAACATTCTTGTTTTACCACACCCTATACAAGATACTGATATTTTAGAAGCACTTAAAACAAGTTGCCGAGGTCTAACCAAAGCTGTGATGGAATATGAGGTTGAACATCCGGTTTCAAAAGAACTTGGCTGGACATATCTTGCCAGGCGCGATAAAGAAGAAGCTATCTCTAATTTTGATGACTATAAAAAGTTGCATCATGATATGTTGACACAAACTTTTGAAATCCTGAAAAAACAAACAAATTATCAATCTTCTCAAAAGTACCTTTCCACCCTTTTCGATCATTTAATCCAGGAATCTCAAAAAAAATTACCCAATGAAACAGGTTTATGGCGCACTGACTCAGCAGGGGGATTTCTCGAACCTGTCATGGCTGTCAACCTTCAATTTGCAGGCGATTCACCCCCAACTCATGTTTTTTATGCACGAAATCCTGAGCAAACTTTGGGTTTGCTCATGCAAGGTTGCGATGCCTTTCCAGAAAAGGAAAAAGAGTCTTTCCTGAAGGAACCCGAGAGATTGACTTCTTTGATTGTTCCAAGACATGGCCTTAGTTTAAAGCCCTATTCATTGATTAAACATCTCAAAGAAGGGAAAACGGTGAAAGATGTTGTGGATACCCTCATGAAGCCGTTTAATATGCGTCTCGATTCCATTGCTACAGATAAAAGACAGGAGTGGATGAAAACTTGGATCCAGAAAGTTGTTCCTGTTTATTGTCAGAAACCTTTTGAAAATGCCATTTCTGCTCTAAAGTGGGAAGAAATGACTCTAGACGAGTGCGGGCGGGCCATGATGCAAACTTTTTTAGACGTCCATAAAATAGAGCCCGATCGAGATACGCTCTTTTTAATGGAGAAGTTTTTTTTCAAAGTGGTCCCACCCGATGTGTTGAAAAGCATGCCCATACAAATTGTGGGCGATCTAAATTGGGATAACGAAGGGTATAACAATTGCTACTTGGGCTGCGCACGAAGCCCGCTGACGGGTCAACTAACCTGGTACAGATGTAATCGCAATGGCACCGATCGCTATGCCTTACATTGGGAAGTTTCTAAAGACGAGTGGTCCTTGATGAGTCCCATCAGCCGAAAAGAGAATGGATTCTTGAGCTATCAGTCTTTGACAAAATGATGGGCATGAACTTAAGACCCGTTCTCAAATGCCAATTTTTGAATCACGTTCGGTATACATAAAAACTAAAAAAATTATAGCAAACAGATATTCTCTTTATTGAATGTTCATATGCCTGGACTGGGCTGTCGAGCTCTTCAATAATGGGCGCCAATAACAGCGGAATGGCTATATTGTGATAAGATAGAACGGCACCGGATGGTAGACATAAGTGGGGGCATCACAAACCTCATTTTATTTTGTGACAATTTTGTTCGAGCATAAAACTAAAGGCATCTTTCGGCGCATGTAACTGATTATCAATCAACGCGGGAATGGCTCGAGCACGACGCTCTAGATCGTGCTGACGCCAAGGATAGCAACCGATATACGTGACAAATTGAATACCTGCTAACAAAATCTCCGCGCATTCTAGTGGATGCTCTGTGCGAAAAAGTCAGATACTTGCAGCATAATGGAGTCTATGCAATAAGGAAAAAAATTACAGGAGTAAAAGTATGGATACCAATCGCCAGATCATATTAATGTCACGACCGAAAGGGATGCCCGATCTCTCGAACTTTAAGCTTCAAGAGGCTCCTATCCCAAAGCCTAAAGAGGGGCAGGTGCTGATACGCACTCTCTATCTTACTGTAGATCCTTACATGCGCGGAAGGATGAACGAAGGACCCTCCTATATCGAACCTTTTCAGCTAAATCGACCCCCCACAGGCGGTGTTGTGGGAAGGGTCGTAGAGTCCAGAAGCCCCCTTTTCAAGACAGGGGATATCGTTCTCGGCTTCCTCGAATGGGCCGACTATGCCATTGCCGATGCCAATACCCTCCAGAAGCTTGACCCCACTCTAGCACCAGTGTCGACAGCCCTTGGAATATTGGGGATGCCAGGAATGACGGCATACTTCGGCCTATTAGACATCGGCCAACCCAAAGTTGGCGAAACGGTGGTGGTGTCGGGAGCTGCCGGAGCCGTCGGTTCGCTTGTAGGGCAGATCGCCAAGATCAAAGGATGTCGAGTCGTGGGTATTGCTGGAGGGAAGGAGAAGGTGGGCATCCTCACCAAAGAGCTGGGTTTCGACGCTGCCATCGACTATAAGCAGAGCGACTACATCGAAAACCTAAAAAATGCCTGTCCGAAGGGTGTAGACGTCTATTTCGACAACGTCGGAGGCAGCATCACAGACGCGGTTATCAAACTCATCAACAAAAAAGCCCGCTTAGTTGTCTGTGGGCAGATCTCGATGTACAATCTGGAAAAACCTGATGTCGGACCCCGTCCCTGGTGGATTCTCCTGACAAAGAGTGCCAAGGCTCAAGGATTTATTGTAGATGCATATGAAGAGCGCTTCCCTGAAGGTATCAACCAGCTTGCCCAGTGGATCAAAGCCGGAAAGATCAAGTACAAAGAGAACATTATTGAAGGCCTAGAAAATACCCCAAAAGCATTCCTGGGACTGTTCCGTGGCGAAAACATCGGCAAGCAATTAGTCAAGGTCAGTGCTTAAATAAGCAGTCTTGACCCCTCAGTTGCTCTTCTGATAGGATCTAGATTATATTTTTTACAGGATAGGCAGGATCACCAGGATTTAAGCCACCTCGGATCAGGCCCTTCGGGCCTGATCTCATGAAGCCTTAAAATACTGGTGATCCTGCCTATGCTGTAAATAGGAACTGAGCCTCATATGACCCACAAACACCGCTTTGATTTCAAGCCCGTCAAGGAAGTCCAAAGAACCCTTGTACACCATTGGCTTGTCCTGCCGCATATCAAAGAGTGGATCCATGGCATCGGCTTGCAGAACACCTTCAATGGTCTAGAGGCCTTCTTCAAGGGCTCCACAGCAGTGCAGTATTGGATCGCCTATGATCAGACCATCCCCTTTGGCTTTCTAATCACTTCCGAAATCCGCAAAGACGATGCTGACGACCATGATCTCGCGCACTGGTGCCAAGAAGAGGGAACAGCCATCACGCTAGACCTGTTCATCTGCGACCTCAATTACCTTGGCAAAGGACTATCAGTCCCCATGATCCATGAATTCCTCCTCTCCCAATTTCCGCATGCCACCGAAGTCTTCATCGACCCCGAAGCCACGAATACCCGCGCCGTGCACGTCTACCAGAAAGCAGGCTTCAAAACCATCGGCGAATTCATCGCCAGCTGGCACCCCGTACCACACCTCAGAATGCGCCTGCGCATGCAAGACCTCCAGCAGAGAAAATAATGATATCAAAACCGTTTTTGTTATTAAGATTTACAAAAGCACGGAAGTCAATAACTTCCTAGTAATCGCCAGCAATTCCTCTAAGGGATCATTGAGTATATTCCTTAAATTTTTCTGGGTCGACATTTGCGCCGCTAAGCAGGATCACCACATTGCCTTTCAGCTTGTCATGCTTAGTCAAAAATCCTGCTAAGGAGACAGCTCCAGAAGGTTCTGTGACGATCTGCATTTTTTCATAGAGCCATTTCATGGCTTTTTGAATTTCTTGGTCGCTGACAACGGAGACCTCGTCGACATATTGGTTGAGGATGGGGTAGTTCAATTCACCAACGGAGGAGGCTCTCAGACCATCTGCTATCGTGTCGATATCCTCCCAACATTCTTTTTTCCCGGATTTGCGCGAGGCACAGTAGTCGCCTGCTCCAGCAGGCTCTATTCCGTATGTTTTAATCTTCGGATTGCTCTCTTTGAAGGCTGTGGCACTGCCGCTCAATAAACCGCCGCCTCCGATTGGGCAAAAAAAATGATCGACTTCAGGCAATTGCTGCAGAATTTCCAAGGCGGCTGTTCCCTGTCCTGCCATTGTTTGAAAGTTGTTATAGGGGTGGAGGCGGATATACCCTTTTTCTTTCACAAACTCATCAACTATGAGCTCTCCCTCCTCATGCTTGTTTCCTGAAAACTTGACTACGGCGCCCAAATTCAGCGTGCCATCGACCTTTATTTTAGGGGCATTGGAGGGCATGATGATGGTGGCGGCAATGCCAAGCCTCTTTGCAGCAAAGGCCACAGCTTGGGCGAAATTGCCGCTCGAGCGAGTGATCACCCCTCTCTCCTTTTCCTCCTTTGACAGCTGGGTCAAAACGTTAAAGGCGCCGCGCACCTTAAAGCTGCCTGTCGGCTGGAGATATTCACATTTGAAAAAGATCTTTCCTTGAAAGTTTAATTCCTTTTCAAGAGCCTCACAAGGCAGTAGAGGCGTGGGTTCTAGATAGGTATGTACCCTAAAAAGGGCTTGTTGAATGTCTGACAAAGTTAAGCTCATGATCTATTTCCCTTTTTTAAATAATTGTAAATCGATTGTCGCGTCAGCTGAAGGGCATGTCCCACGGCAATCATAGCCCCTCGTTGCCGGAAGCATCCGTTTTGCTCTAGATAGAGGACAATATTTTGCTTGTCCGCATAGGTAAGTTGGGAAAAAACCAGGTTGTGTTTATTGAGGTAATCTTGGATCGAGTTCCTCACCTCTTCCTCGACGCTTCTTACGGGAGCCAATTCGCTCTCTCCAACTATTGGGAGGGTCTTCGAACCAAGGAGGAGGGTCAAAAAATTTTTAAAATGTTCAAAAGAAGAAAGGTCGAGATTGGCGCAGAAAGCACCAATCATGCGCCCTTTTTGGTCGCGAATGGCAATGGAAGCTGACTTGAGGCGGTTGCCGCGGGCGTTGAAGTTCGTATAGTTGACTAAGACATCGGGGATATTTTCATTTTCCAAGAAACGGCGCAGTCCCAACTCGGAGGCGCCCGATCCAACTTCTCGCCCAGAAATGTGACCATTGATAATGAAAATAACGGATCGATCCAGATCCTTAAAATCGTGGACGACCAGCTCTAGAATGTTGGGAAACATTTGTCCCAGCACTTCGGCAATTTGAATGTAGCGATGAAAGAGTGCCTCATGAGACATGAGAATGCGTCCTTTTTGTTTACATTATGTAAAATCGCTTACTTTATGTCAATACATACTGCTCTTGCAGTCTTTATGGGCGGTTCAACGACCTTATATACCGAACGTGATTCAAAAATTGGATTTTGGCTAGCAATCCGTCGTATTTTTCACAAAGGCGAATGCTATTTTTCGATTCTAGATGTTGTTCGAATATTAACAGGCACGTCAAATCCTCGTCGTTATTGGCCTGAATTAAAAAAGCAACTTTAGGCGGTATTATAAAGACGGTTGTCGCTTTCGCAAATAGTGCCGGAGGTACGATTGTCGTTGGGGTAAGAGATAAGACCAAAGAGCTTGTGGGCGTCTCAGAAATTTATTAGGATAGGTTCATGTGTCCATATTGAGCATTAGGCACCTCAGGACGAAGCTGGTCAGGAGTTTTGTTTCCAGAAGGCGGGGACGAGCATGACGAGGACGGCGAAGAACTCGAGGCGTCCGAGGATCATCCACAGGATGCTGCAATAGGTGGAAAAGGGCGACATAAACGCAAGAGAATGCCCCACACCCGCAGCACGGAAGCCCATCCCGCCGTTGTTCACCGATGAAGCCATCACTCCCAAAGCTGTCTCGGCATCGATGCCATCCATGATGTATAAAAAAACACCTAGTGTCGTCACAGCGATGATGACGACAAAAAAACAGAGAGCTGTCATCGCCACGTTGGAGTCTATCTCCTTGTTGCCGATGCGGAAGGTGCGGACAGCCTGAGGACGGAATATCAGCTCGATTTTGTGCTGGACGATACGGAAAAGCATGTAGTGGCGGATAACTTTAATACCGCCTCCTGTGGATCCAGACATGGCTCCAATATACATCGAAACAAGCATCAACATCTGGATCACACTTGGCCAATTGTCATAGTTGGCTGTAACAAATCCTGTCGTGGTATGGGCCGAGACGGCCTGAAAGCCTCCGTACCGGAGCGCCTCCCACCAGCTATACACCTGCCCTGTCAGATGGCCGTCGATGGACATTTTCGGCACTCCTATCAGGTACCACGAAGACAAGAGTCCAAAGCCCAAGATCGACAACATGAAGACAATGAATTCGGGATCGAAAAACCGGATGAACTTGCCCTTGAATAGGTAATAATATAGGTAAAAATTAATGCTTCCCATGATCATAAAAATGAAAACGATCAGCTCTGTAGATCCATTGTGATAGGAGGCGATGCTGTCATTCCGCACGCTGAACCCTCCCGTAGCAACGGTTCCAAAGGCTATTGTCACGGCATCGAGCCAGGGCAGCTCCCTATTCGTCACCATCAGCAGGATGGTTTGTGCCAACGTGATGCCGATGTATATTTTCCACAAACGGGACGCTTTCTGTTTAATCCTCGGGGTGTCACCCTCTTTGACAGGGCCCATCGACTCGGCCTGGAAGAGGACCTTTCCGCCGACGCCAAGGGCCGGCAACAAGGCAACGAAAAGGATGACGATCCCGACTCCTCCAAGCCATAGTGTGAAGCTGCGCCAAAACAGCAGAGCTGTCCCTACAGCTTCCACCCCTTTAAAGAGTATCTTATGGGTGACCGGGTCGCGTATCGGCTCGATGTTGCCATAAAACTCGTACGTCTTGTTTTCAATCCCGGAATATTTGTAGACAAAGGGGATCTCTTCTCCGGTTTTGGGATCGTAGTTTTTGGCTTGAAGGATAGACGACCCTGTCGTTGTAAACCCTGAAACGACCTCAAAATAGGCCTGGTCGAACCTCTTCAAGGTTCCGCTAAACAGAAATGGCAGCGAGGCAATGGCAGGGGTCAACAGCCAAACAAACACAACGACAGCAAGGCCTTCCCTTCGGTACAATGCTGTCGTCGAGTGGCGTCCAATCAGGCTAAAGAGCCCTGATAAAGCCAATGTGATCAATAGTGTATAAGCAAAAGCGGCTGTGGAATGCGGCTGGGGATGGTCGGCCTGCAGAACGACATACTCATAATAAGCCGCTATCCCAAGGGGTAGCAGAAGCACAACGCAGAGAAAGAGAAGATAAAATCCTAATATCTTACAGATCTCCCGATACAGCATCCACACCTCTTTCTGAAAGCTAAAAGCTAAGAGCTAAAAAAAAGATAAAAGCTTCTTTTAGCTCTTAAAATATCTTTTCCAGCTCACCCGAATGTTTGGGGTTCGTGATCACAATGACGCTATCTCCCGGGGAGATAATACGCGCACCGTTAGCGATCATAATTTGGCCTCTATTTTGAATCATGGCAATCAAAAATTCCTTAGGCATCAGCGGCCCTAAGTCGGCTAGAGGGATCCCGGTGATTTTTGAATCGGCTGACACACTGACCTCGACGATTTCGACATCATTATTATACAAGGAGACTAGTGAGGTGACCCTTCCGGAGATGGCCAACGACAGGATATGATTGGCTGCACTCACCCGCGGAGAGACGATCTGCGATATCCCCAGCCTATTCAGCAATGGGATGTAGCTATTATTAAAGATGAGCGCGGCGACATTGGTGCAGCCTGCTTCCTTTGCCACCAAGGAGATCAGGATGTTCACCTCATCATGATTGGTGCACACCACAAACAAATCCGACCTTTCCACTTTCTCCGATAATAAAAATTGAAGATCGCTCGCATCCTGGTTGATGATGGTGCATCGAGGCAGTTGTTCAGCTAATAAAGAACATACAGCCCTATCTTTATCCATCAAGCGGACATCATATCCCCGCTCCTGTAGCATTTTGGCTAAGTTCAATCCGACCAAAGAGCCTCCCACAATGACGACAGAGCTGACAGGCTTGGTTTTGATTCCAAAGAAGGTGTGGATCTCCTCAATTTTATCGGCCTCTCCGATAAACGTGACTTCATCTCCCGGCATGATGTGATCGGCCCCATGAGGGAATATGGACTTCATCCGCGTGTTGTGGGGAGGGTTTTCTAGGTCTTCGACGCTGCGACGGATAACTCCGACGACGATGCCTGAAGGGATTTTCAGGTCCTTCAATGGGATACCGGCCTTGCTCCAGGTAGATGGGATGGCGATGGTGCGCATCTTGACGGCGCCGTGGGCGAAGTTTTCCAGCGACAGCGACCCCGGACTGACCATGTACTTGTATATGTCATTGGCAGCCAATACTTCCGGCGCGATGAAATAGTCAACGTCAAAGAGGCGGGCAAAATCGAGGCGGGTACCGTTCAAATACCGATTGTCTTTGACTCTGGCGATAGTCAAGGGATATCCCAAATTTTTCGCTATCGAACAAGCAACCAAGTTCACAGCGTCGTTGCCGGTCATCGCCAAGAACAAGTTAGGAGCCAGCTCCATCAATTCATCAAGGAGCTGCCAATCTTCTCCCGACCCTTGGCGGACGGCGATGTCCATCTCCCATGCTGCCTCTTCGAGGCTCTTGGCATCCTTATCGATCAGGATGACATTATGGTTCTCTTTTGACAGCAGAAAGGCAATATATCGGCCGACGGTGCCGGCCCCAACGATAACGATATTCATAGGCCTTCTAAATTAAATCCTGTTTGTGTATAATCCAAATTTCATTAAAGAGTGTTTGCCATGTATAAATCAATTAAAAAAAATATGAAACACATTTTATTGCTCACTTTTGTCTTTTTTGCATCCCTTAATGGGGAACCAGCAACACACGAAATGTTGCAAATGCCCACGGTCTTCATCAACGAATCTGTTGATGTCATCACCGGGATCGATTACGGAAAAAAAATAGTCGCGGAATACTACCAGGCCGGCTCTAACGATGTCGGCGGTGTCGCGGTGGATCTCGAACCACAAGACAGCCGCATCGGCAAAGTCAAGCTCCAACACCAATCTCGTTTCTTCTACCACCCCGGCCGAACGGAAGTCTTGGATAAAGACAATCATAGAGCCCTCTATCACTATTCCAATGGCAACTGCGTGACGTCGGTCGTCCATTATGAGGGTGGAACAACGCCCGTATGCACAGAAAGATTATACTGGGATCTCACCTCCACACCTCAATTGATTAGCCGAACGATGGAGAATGAGTCCGGCGTCGTCACTCTCGCCAACTCCTTCGAATACGATGACAGCGGCTACCTGATCAAAGAAACTCACTTCAGCAACCTGTCTGGCAGCGCTGCCTCTCCTATCCAAATCGATGGCAGCGGACGCCCTATCGACAACGGCCTCATCGCGAAATATACCATCATCTATGAATATTCCACCGATGAAAACCACCTTCTCCTTAAGAGGATCGAACAGAATGCCCTTGCAACAGAATACACGTACGATCCACAATCCAAAAAATGCACTAGAGAACTCGTCAAGCACAACGGCACGATCTGCAAGCGCACTTTCAATATCTATGGAGGGCAAGGGATTTTATGCCAAATAATCAAGGATAATGGTACCTCAGAAAATATCAACGACCTGAAAGGCGCTACTTTCCGAGATTCTCTTTCGGTGGTCTCCATCGAAACCGAAAGCGGTGTTCGACTGCCTATCCTGATCCAGGCCCAAAGCCTTGACATAGCGACAGGAAAAGAAAAGACAACATCCTACTCATACAACATTCAGGGCAATCCGGAGATGGTGACAAAACCCGATGGAGTCAACCTACAGTATCACTTCGACGACAAAGGGCGCCTCGCCGCATTGACATCATCGGATAACTCTGTGTCATTTCTCTACCATTACGATGCCTTTGGCAATCTAACCACTATTGTCGACACCATCCATAACACGACCGTCTACAACTTTGATACGGAGTCGATGGAGCCTATTCAAGAAAATCCATCCGACGATTCATCAAGCTGGTTTACCACCATCTGCAACGGCCTTTATTCCATCGTAGCCTACGTGACAGATACCCTATGCACAGCCTCGACACAAGCCGGTAACCGACTCGCCGATGAGGTGGGACTATCAGAAGAGACAAAAAAAAGCATCGATTCCTACGCGCGAGCTTTCCTCGGCGATGGCTTGATATTGATGCTCGGATACGACATGGACAAATCTACCATCGATGTCATTGGTCAAGGAGAACTCTCAGATAAGGTCAGAGTCACCATGATCAACGGCATCTTGAATCGTTATGACTATAACATGGAAAATGCGCGGACTCTCTCGCAGCTTCATGGATATGTCAATGTCCACTACGTCTTCTACGCCACAGGCGGGTGGACATGGGATATGGCCAGCTGCGTTCTCTCCAAAGCGGGCTTTGCTACTTCGCACGCTCGAGACCTAGCTAAAAAATGGAAAGAACTCATCCAGGAGATGGGCGGGCCGCACGGCGGCGGAAAGATCCTCCATTACGCCCACAGCCTAGGCGGCGCCGACACCTCCTGCGCACGGTCGCTCCTGTCTCCAGACGAACAAAAAATGATCCACGTCATCACCCTTGGCTCGCCTAGCATGGTTGACAACCATGGGTTCGGCAGTGTGGAAAATTACGTCTCTTGGAGAGATGGTGTCTGCGTCTTTGGGGTCTATGGATATGTCAAAAGCATGCTCACAGGCAATGGCAACGTCTCTTTAGTGGGATCCCCTTTCGGAATCCCCTTTGTTGACCATTCCTTCATCGGATTCAGCTACTACCAGATCCTCCACCGCTATGGAAAAGATTTCCAACACGAATACGGCTCATTCAATAGGTCTGATGACAATTGACTCCGAGGCTGTTAAGGAATATTATGGTCGATACGCCTGTGCAATTAGGGGATTGCGCTCGGCGGCATATCTGTGGTGGTGCCAATAAGGATATGGCTCCGGCGTTGAGCTGACCTTCTCTAAGCGGCGAACCTCTTCCTCAGACAAGCTCCAACCGACTGCTCCCAGATTATCTTTTAGCTGGGCCTCGGTGCGTGCTCCAAAAATCACACTTGAGATCGTCGGACGCCGCAACAGCCAATTCAGGGCCACCTGCGCAACGGTCTTCTTCCGTTCTTTAGCGATAGTATCCAACTCGTCCACAATGTTATACAAGAGCTCCCAGTTGACTTGCCCGGGAGCTTCCAGGTTGGCCAAGCGCGTGTTATCGGGCATGGGTTGGCCGCGACGATATTTGCCTGACAATAGGCCGAAAGCCAATGGGCTCCAGATCAGAGTTCCCACATGTTGATCGACGGCTACGGGAATTAATTCATTTTCCAAATCTCGCCCAATGAGAGAATAGTAGGTCTGCTGCGATATGAACGGTTGATAGCCTCTTTTGTCTGCGATAGCTAGAGCCTTCATCAACTGCCATCCTGCGTAATTGGAACAGCCCACATAACGCACCTTGCCGTCGCGAATGAGCTGATCCAGCGCACTTAGAGTCTCCTCTAAAGGAGTGTATAAATCGGAATTATGCACTTGATACAGATCGATATAGTCTGTGCCAAGGCGTTTTAGGCTAGCTTCACAAGCCTTGATCAGATGGAGACGGGATGAGCCGATGTCGTGAATACCCTGTCCCGAGCGAAAAAAAGCTTTGGTTGCGATGATGACTTGGCTACGACGGTTTTGACCGATGGCCTCTCCTAAAACCTGTTCGGCTAGCCCTTGAGAGTACATGTCGGCGGTATCAAACAGATTGATCCCTGCTTCTAGGCAGATATCGACCATTTTGCGAGCTTCTGCCGTTTGCGCCGTGCCCATGTATTTGAACACTTCGCCACCGCCAAACGTCATCGTCCCCAAACTGATGGCAGACACTTGCAAGCCTGACTTACCCAAAAACCTGTATTCCATACGACCTCCGAGTTATGCAACATCGGGGCCAGGCCCCGATGTTGCATAACTTTCGCGTAATTCACGAACATGAGCTACAAGCTCCGGCTGTTTTGCCGCTCTAACAGCTAATCGAGAAATTGTTCCGGGATTTCTACCTAAAAATTTTGCCAAATCTCTACTGGTCCATCCCGTCATATCAGATACAAACAAAGATAATACTGATCTCGCATTGACAATATTTTTTTCTCTGCTCAAACCTAATAAATCGTCCATATTAATCTGAAATTGCTGACAGACATAACTCAGAGCATGATCAAAAGATATCGCTTCGTCTTCATCATAATTAGTCGATATCCCAAACTCACGAACAAAATCTTCACTTCCAAAAGCCCCTTGATCGAATGCTCTATGAATACGTTCTATATCGTCCTTTGCTTCTATTTTACGATGAATAAATTCCGAAAGCTGTTCAATAGCATCATTCTCACAAGCGTCAAAAGCTGATAATATGCGCTGTTTTGTAAGCCATACAAAACTGTCCATATTCATATAGGATCGATGACTGCTCCATCTATAATCGACGGGATACTCCTTTAAGCCTGCTTCGACTGGATTTAAATGAATATATCGCAATAGGCGCTTAAGGTATACCTCACCTTCCACAATGATAGAACGGAAACGACCTTGAAAAACGTGACCTTGTTTTTCATATTTGCGATTGAAATATTGAGCATATCTGAAAGCGAATGCATGGACACATTCAGGTAAAGGGCTTGCAGTGGGTTCAAGGATGAAATGGAGATGGTTTGACATAAAACAAAAGGCATGGATATTCAAACCATGTTTTTCGGAAGCTTCTTGAAGAAACCAACATAAACGGAAACGATCGAAATCATCTGAAAATAGTTTCTGACCACAAACACCTCTTAACATGATGTGGTGACAGCTATTTAAACTATAGAACCGCTTCTTTCTTGGCATAAGATAGAATACTACCAATAGGAAAAATTTTATGCAACATCGGGGCCTGGCCCCGATGTTGCATAACTTCCGGCTTGAACAAAATAGACAGGATGAATACTTTCAAATTGAAACCATGCTTAGGAGGGTTTATGTCCATTGTGAAAGTCATAGAGGTAATCAGCGAAGGTGATTCTATCGAAGCTGCAATGAAATCCGCTGTCGCTGAGGCATCGAAAACTTTGCAAAACATTAGACAGGTTAATGTTGACCACATCGAAGCATTAGTGGAGAACAATAAAATCACAAAATTCCGAGTAAATTCAAAAATTAGTTTCGTGGTCGAAAAATAACTCAAGGATACTATGACACATCCAAATGCTGGGATTGTCCATGCCACGGTTCCCGATTCGACGGCTGTGGAAAAGTCATGAATGGACCCGCCATTAAGGGACTGTTCAATTTATTTTTGAATAGTCCCTAACAATCTAAGCACCCCTTCCAGAGCTGTTCTATTTGCTTCCACCAAAAATGAGTAAACCGCCTCCGCCAACGATCAGGGCGATGCCTCCAATCAGGTACCACATAGTCATCCCAGTATAGCGGCCTGTAACTCCCTCTACAACCTTTTCTGTTATCGCTTGAGAAGAATTGAGACCGAACAACAGCAGTATGACTCCAACAACGAGAAACACCATTCCTAATATACGCATAAATTTCTCCACCAAAAAAAACAATCTTGATAAACAACTTATGTGGATGAGGATAAACCGTTTATCTCATCCACATAAGGAAACCGTCAAATGTTAAAGTTTTCCGAGCAAAAACAAGATAAGGACAATGATCAAGATGGTCCCCAAGAGCCCACTGGGACCATATCCCCAACCGCTACTGTGCGGCCAAGTTGGGAATGCGCCAATAAGCAACAAGATCAAAATGATAATTAACACTGTACCTAACATAATTTCTCCTTTTAGGTTGCTTCTTCAACAAGTCCTGGGGCTTCCAGGTACTCGTACCACACTATATGGACAAATCGTCTTTCCTGACACTATCTAATAAAAGATTATTTTTAAATTAAATATTTTTAAATATCTACCTTAGGGATCGTCAAGAATGTATTTGGCAAAATTATCTCTATTCGATATTAATGACTCCTGTATCAGAAGGTTAATATGACATCAAAAACTTATGACTTGTCGCAGCTAACAAAACAAGATATGCAAGAAAGAGGGTTGGAGCCTGATTTTTCGAAAGAGGTGTTACAACAGCTAGACACCATTCAAAAGCCAGTTTCCAAGCTTGCGTCGTGTGGTGCGTATACCTAAAAACTGGGATCGTATTGTTGAAATTGCAGCCAAATTTGGTGAAAAGCTGCGAGCGAAGTAGGAACTTGGGTACGAATTTTTTCTCCGCCAATCGAAGGCAAAATCATTCGTGGATTTGAGAAGTTAGATGTTGGGGATCGAGTGACAGTCAAGTTGGTCAGTGTTGATATTCCCAAAGGCTTCATCAATTTTGTTGCTACGTATTGACCTGTTTACAATGACTTCAACCGCGGGAGCTAAACCCTCATGAGGGTTTAGCGGGAATTGCTGATACAATCCTTTAGATTAAATAATCCCCAAAATCTTAAGAATGATAATAACAGAAATGGGTACCCCTAATATCCATAAGAGCAGCATTTTTCCCATATTATCCTCCCATTGTTGAGTTCTGTTTTCATCTATATTACCGAGGCCTTTAAAAAAGATAGATGGAGCTGAGAGGAAAATCGGCCTCATCGAAAGGGATGTTTGGGCAGGATTGCTCCTGAAAGCCGACTCCATACTTCGGCGCATCGAGCGATAGCTTCGGCAAAAGACGGTCGTAGAATCCTTTGCCGTAGCCAATGCGCTGATTCTGCCTGAGATTGAATCCTAAGCCGGGAACTATCGCTATCGAGATCTGGATAGGGTTAACCTCAAGGCAACACTCTGGATCAGGCTCTAAGATGCCCCATCGGCTCGGTTTTAATTGGTTCGAAGGGTCTTCAACCTGATATAGGTGCAGATCAAAACCTTCGACTCGCGGCAGCACAAGCGCCCCTTGTTTGGCCAACTGTGCGTTCAGGGCAGCCACATCAAGCTCAGACCCAAAGCTAGCGTATGATAAAACCAGGCGGAACCCCACCGTCCTATCAGCTAAGGAACGGCAAGCGCTCGCCGAGGCAGCCTTGCGCCTCCACGAAGTAAGGGCAGTCCTTTTTCGATGTAGGATGGTTCTCCACTCGGCTTTATACATCCTATTCCACCTGTGGTTTGCCGCGTTCATATGTGATTTTGTTAATCAACTCACCTTCGCTATCGTAGATTATCGCGATGCCTTTTCCTTCGGCTACCTGGCTCACAGGGGTTTTCTCCCCTTTTTTGAAGTAGTCGCCTCTGACTAATTTGTCTTTTTCATACTCTTCAATCATCATGATGCTGCCATCGCGATACCAAGCTGTCAACAGCCCTGTCTTGGCGTTGTTGCTCATCTCACGCTGGCTCTCTATGCTGCCTTCGGGATACCAGCTCTTCATAATTCCTTGGACTTTGCCGCGATGCCACTGAACAGACAGTTTCGGCTTCAGGTTGTCGGGTTGGCTTTCATAGTAATAGATCTCTTCACCATGGCTCACGCCATCCTTGACATGGTACATGCGAACAAGACGCTGCCCTTTGCCAAAAACTCTCACTTCCCCTTCCAGCACGCCTCTCTTGTATTCTTGGAGTTCGCTCAGATCCTGTTTTCCAAAAACAGCACGATTTCCAAACCCTTGAGATACCTCTGAGATCATATTGCCGCATGAATCAAAATATTGTCCCGATTCCAATTTGCCTTGCTTATACTCTTCCTGAGAGGCGATCTGTTCGTTAGACCAATATCTAAATGAAGGTCCATGTTTCTGCCCTTGAGCATAGGTCGTCTGTTGAAAAAGCTCGCCTGACTCTAGATAGACTCTCTCTTCTCCGTTGATTTTTCCGCTTTGAAAGGGAATCTGCTTCCATACTCTGCCGGAGGGGTGGTAATAGGTGGAATACCCTTCCAACGACCCTTGGGAATATTGGATTTCGGCAATCAGATCTCCTTTTTCGTTCCAGGCATAGCTCAGGTTATCAAAAACCCAGGTTTTCTCCGCTTCGGAGGAGATGTCGGCATTTCCGGCAATAACAGTCGTCATCAAGGAAGGATTTCCATTGGGATGCCATTCTCCATACATCCCGTTAGCGCGGGCATTGACGACTTCCAAATACTGCCTGAGGTTGCCGTTCTCATGATAGCTGGTAATCACAGAAAACGCATTGCCGCAGTTATCCCGCTCGTAGATACGCAACACCTTTTGATATGGCTGGGACTTGAGGAAGTCGACGCACTGGTACCTCTTGAGGCGATCTTTGCTGCTGACGGTCTCTGTGAAGCCATTGCGGTCGACGATGAGAATGCTCACCAGCTGAAGCTGCCTAGGCTGTTTTTTCGCTGACACGCTCCCCAAAGAGAGGAGGGCCACCATGATCACAAATAGAACTGAACGCATACGTGATTGAATCATATAAATTCCCGTTTTATAAGCTTGAGATTAAGCAGGAACACCTCATTTTTATCCCCGACCTTTTTCTTTTCCAGCTTAAAGTCTGTGACTAGAAGCTGTGGCCGGTTAGGAGCAGGAGAATAAGATCCTATCTCCACACCCTCAATTCTAGCCAAAATCTTTTTTACGTCATCAATATTGACTTCGACGGGGTTGACTAATGTCTCTGTGGTTTCTTGAAACTGGGGGGTAGTCTGGACGACGCCTTCGGAGAAGACCATGCTGTTTTTTGACCCTGTCAGCATATCCAGACGCTTTCTGACTTTATCGTCGTCAGGGAAATTTTTGTCTTTCAAAAGCTGCTGCAACCCTTCGACTTCGGGCTCAAGAAAGACCATTGTCTCAAGATACTTGTCGATATAGAAGTGGTCAGCATCACGAAACTGCTCGCGGACGGCAAGATTGGCGGATTCTTTCTTCTCTTTAAGAAAAACCTGGTGCTCAGAATATTGTAAAGACGAAACAAACGCATCGATCTCACCTTGGCCGACAAAAAATGCGAAAATAGCCAGAAGCAGGGGGATCTGCCCCAGGATCAGGAGATAAAGGATGGCGCGGTTTTGAGGTATTTGATTCAACATCTATCAACTCGTTGGATAACTGGTTTTATCTTTTAAATAAAAGGAAGTGCGGTATTTTCCCTTGTTGGCACTCCACTTCACTTCTCCTTTCGGATCGACGATCTGGTTTGGAGCGATGAGGGCATCATGAAATTCTCTGGCCCACTTCGGCGCAGGGCTAGTAAAATCGATCTCCACTTTCACCTGGTATTTTTCCTGCCTCTGCTTCTGGTCGGGCCTTTTTACCAACGTGTAGGTTAAATTTTCGATCTGAATGAGAGGAGACCCCATTGACTCGTCCTTGCTGTCTCCGATGACTTTTGGATGGACGCTCAGCCAGGCTAGGAGATCGCTCACACGAGGCACGTTGGGATAGAACGGAAACGTGTCGACAGGGGGTTTAAGGTCTTTTTCCATGTAGCGAAGGCGGTTTTCCAAATCAGAGATTTTCATCGAAGCGATAGGAAGGATCACCGTGTCTCCATTTTCGTCTGTCTGGGGAAATTTGGCCAGATATTCCGCTTCGAAGGCATTATAGGTTTTGTGGGTATCGCGCAGAAGCTCCAGATACGCCTTCTTGGCGTTGTCTTCCTGATATCCCAGATATGCTTTCCCAAAAAGATAGAAACAGGCTGCCACTAGCAGTGAAACCATCATGTAGGCTGCCATCGGCTTCTTGGTCCGTTTCCATGGATCGGGATAGGCGAGCTCCTGCTTGCGAAAATTGACGGCATCACGCATCGGCCTTAACGCATTAATGCCAAGCCCTATCGCCACAGAAAACTTCAGCAGCTCTTCGGCAGTCAGTTTAACTTCCGGTGTGCCCTTCGGGATAGTGAGCGGCATGTTCAGTCCGCTAAGCAAGCTGTCGGCAAGATGATGCAGCAAAAACCCTTCTCCCGCTAAGAGGATCATTTCAGGGGCTTCTTCTTTAAGCTCCTTGGCGATGGCATACACTGTCTTGGCACCACTCAAGCGAAGCGCCTCCACAGCTTGAGCAAGCTGCGGGGCCTTATCCAGGTCCAAAGCGGCAAAATCGAGAGAGCTGAACTGGGCATCCGCCTCCGCGCCAAGATCTTTCCTATAGGCTTCCAGCAATGTCTGCGTGCCCTGATTGATGGTATGGGAAGCGATCAGCTTGCCTTCCTTTGCCAGGACACAGGTGAGCGACGTCTCGTTCAAGTTGACGACGATATAGGGCCCCTTAGGAAGCTCAAAAAGGGTCGAGAAGCACACCAGCGCCGCCGGAAAACAAGAAACAAACTCGGGTTCTATGCCAAACACCTGATAAGCCTCCAGATGTCTCTGCAGATGATCTTTCCGGATGGATAACACAGTCAGATCGGTTCCCTGGCCCTGTTGCGCCACACGGATAGATGCCAGCAAGGCATTTTCGATCGGATAAGGCAGCAGCGGCTCAGCTTGAAACACAACAGCGGTATCGATATCGCTATCCTTGGTCAAAGGAAGATGCAAAGAGCGGATCAAAACCTCGCTTCCTTTCATTCCCGTCGTCACAAGATACCTGTCTCCAGGAAGATAAGGCGCCAGCAGTTGAGTGAGATCTTCCCCTTCCACGATGGGAGCCTCAAACACTTTTTCCACTGTCGGCTTGCCTCTGGATAGGACAAGATTAGCCCCTCTGATATATCTAGAGGAGCTTTCCAACCCTACCGCATGACCTGTCACTGAAAAATTAAACATTGCCAAAAATCCTGAATATTTTTATAACTCTTTATTTTACATGAAAAACCCATAACACTCAAGGGTAAATTAACACTTTTATTCTCAGCAACAAAATGAATCAAATGAATATAAAAAGAAGCGATTTAACACAAAAGTATGAAATAATTCGAAATATTGGAAAAGAATTAGTCACAAAGATGGTCTCCTCACTGGCTATCACCACTGTCCACCAGGGTGCCAAGCAGTTAGGCCTCATGAACAAAGACAGGATCGTTTTCAGCAACCAGCATGAGATGAAGATCCTTGCCGATTATGTGCTCTACCATTGCCGAGTCGACGGTCAAAATATGATCGAGGCTTACCTGCAGGCCAATGTAGATACTTTATTGCCCGACAGAATCGAGCTGCTGTCTATCCTTCAAAATGCCCGTTTCTGCGTCCTCGAAGTCTTGGATATTCCTTCGTTTCCCATCCTCGTTGTGAAAGATCTGATCCGGCAGGATGAGTTTCTGCTCGTTGACAAAGCCCTGAGCACGTCGGCGCAGAAGAACACCATCATCGTGTCCAACATCGCTTTTTTTGACGATTTTGCCATGACAACAGGAGGGCCTATCCCGTTGGTGGATCCAAACCTATCGGATAAAATCAGACAAAAAGTCAAAAGACATGGTAAGCAGCCGCTAGAAAAGCTGATCGTCAGCGTCTTGAAAACATGCTTGGCCGAGGACGCCCTCGCCCAAGTGGTCTACTGTTAAATGGACGTAATGGACGTAATGGACCTAATGGAGCCGATCACTTAGTCCATTAGGTCGATTAGGTCCCTTTGTCCAGTGTATTGCATTCAACCACGGTTTGTGGTATACTGATCTCATGATCACATTTATTTACATTATTAATATTCTGTTTCAGGGGTACACACTGTTGCTGTTCATACGCATCCTGTCGTCATGGCTTCCTGAGCTTGCACGATACCGTATCGTCCAGTGGGTTTACCTGTTCACAGACCCCTACCTCAACATTTTCCGCCGCTTCATCCCTCCCCTTGGAATGATCGATATCAGCCCCATCTTCGCGTTCCTATGTCTTGGAATGGTGCAAAATCTCACTGTCAACATACTGGCAGGTCTTGTCTGATGAGCCACTTAAAGCAGCCTTTTCAATTGGGTGATATCACCCTCTCTAGCAACATCTTCTATGCTCCTTTGGCCGGATGCTCCGACTATCCCTTTCGAAAAATGTCCTCCCTCTATCATCCCGGGCTGATGTTCTGCGAAATGGTCAAGATGGACGCCTTAATCCGCAACGACCAGGGCACTTTGCGCATGCTCGATCATGCTGCTGAGATGCATCCTATCGGCGGACAGATCTGCGGCAGCAAACCCCATATCGCCGGCCCTTCGGCGCGCATCATCGAAGATCTCGGTTTCGACACCGTCGACTTCAACTGCGGGTGCCCTGTCGACAAAATCACCAAAGACGGCAGCGGATCAGGCATGCTGAAAAATCCGGACCTCATCGGCGAAGTCATCGCCAATATGGTCGCTGCAGTAAAAATTCCCGTGACAGTAAAAATCCGTGCAGGATGGGACGACAACAGCATCAATGCGCCGCTGATCACTCAGATAGCCGAGAAAGCCGGCGCCAAAGCGATCTGCATCCATGGGCGCACAAGGCAGCAGGCCTACAAAGGCCCCGCCAACTGGGATCACATCAAAGCATGCAAGAAAGCGGCTACAACAATCAAAGTCATCGGAAATGGCGATATCGTTGACGCCGACGCAGCAAAGAGGATGTTCCAATACACAGGATGCGATGCTATCTTGATCGCTCGAGGCACCTTAGGGCAGCCATGGATCGTCGAAGACGTCATCCGCCATCTGCAAGGGCTTCCGGTCAATCCCCGTTCGCTGGAAGACTGCAGACAAGCCCTTCTACAGCACTTTTATTTCACTCGGTCTTATCATTCTCAAGAGAGGCGCATCTGCATCGACATGCGCCGTGTGGGATGCTGGTACTTGAAAAAAGCCGCCGGGACGCGGGCATTCCGAGGCTTCATCAGCAAGGCGGAAAGCGCCGACTTCATCGAGGACCTCATCCTGAATTTCCCTCTGGGAGAGGCTTGTGAAGGGGTGGAATCGGAAGAAACAGTTGAAGAAGAGTGCTGCTAAGATGGAATCTATTCTGGATATGCATGCCATCTTTGATGGAGTCGTCCAAGGAGTGGGATTCCGCATGACAGCCAAATACCACGCAGAAGCATTAGGATTGAAAGGAACGGTCTACAACCTGCCTGACGGCCGTGTCGAGGTTCATGCCCAAGGCCCAAAAAAAGATTTAGACAACCTTGTCCATCGGCTCAAAACCCAAGCAGGATCTGCAAAAATCACTTCCGTCGATGTGCATTTTCAAGCACCGACGCGTTCCTACAAGGATTTCCGCATCGTCCATTGATTATGATTTTATTTGACGGGGACACGAACGAGGTCGTTGCGATCTTGCTCATCTAAGTAATCGCGCCATCTGTCCGCAACGATTGTGAATTCTTCTAACAGTTCTTTGATTCCTGTCTTTGTGACCGCGTCCAACCGACCCAAATAATTTAGATTGATCTGAAATTGCGGTTCGTCAATAGTCAAAAAAGTTATTATTTCACTGGGTATCGGCGAAACAGCCTTTTGTGAGACGTTGCTGCGGACACTCTTTGGAATATAATTACCGCCTTGGTAGACTGATGTTTGCAATGACAATTTGGAGGCATAGTCATAGACTCGAATGGTGATATCCGACTCACCCAAAGTGATGGTGACGGACTTCTCTTGAGAGAGGTGATTCAACAAGTGAATCAATTGTTTTTCGAGTAACATAGTCACACCAAATTAATAGGTTTGATTAAACTAATTATTTAATACAACTACTATTTACTTACTTTTATTATAAACAAAAAATGATTTATTTCACCACTGTTTTGTATGATTAACAAATCTTTTCAACAATTAATTACTAACTTGCTCGCTGACAGCCACTTAATCCAAGGCGTCATCAGCTCGCCGCGTCTTGCTTCACACCCATGCCAGAAGGTCTCAATCCGTCCTATCGAGATCAAACAATCCCTTGTTTACCAGGTGTCTTACACATTCAAGGATAAAACCACTCATAGCAACGTTTCGGCTCAGGAAGCAGCGCGTATCATCGAGAGCAGCCTAGCTCACGATTTCAAACAAGGTGTCTTTTTCACTACCACAGCAGACTATCACATCTTAGTCAACAAAAATAAAGAGATCACAACCCTAAAAAAGGCGCCAACCAAGCAGCCGACTGCCTTAAAACACAATCTCCCAAAGAAACACCTGTTGGCGGAAGGGACGCCTATCCCATTCCTGGTGGAATTGGGTCTGATGACGCAGGAAGGAAGAGTCATCGCGAAAAAAAGCGATAAATTCAAGCAGATTAACCGTTTTCTGGAGATGATCGCTGATATCGTCCCTCATCTTCGTAGCGGTGCTCCCTTGCATATTATCGATTTCGGCTGCGGCAAAGCGTATTTAACCTTTGCCCTCTATCATTATCTTCATAACGTGAAGGGCCTTGAACTCGATGTTGTGGGGCTGGACTTAAAGGAATCGGTCATTAAGGATTGTCAGGACATCGCAGATCGGCTCCACTTTGCCAACCTCAGATTTGCCGTCGGCGACATCGCCCACTACACCCCGACAAAAAACGTCGATATGGTCATCACCTTGCACGCCTGCGATACCGCCACCGACGCAGCCCTGGAAAAAGCTGTACGATGGAATGCCGACGTGATTCTATCTGTGCCTTGCTGCCAGCATGAACTGTACTCTCAGATCTCTAACAACGAATTGCGCCCGCTTCTCCATCATGGGATCCTCAAAGAGCGCTTCGCTGCCCTTGCCACCGATGCCGCCAGGGCGCAAATCTTAGAGATCGTGGGATATCAAACGCAGATTTTAGAATTTATCGACCTCGAACATACTCCAAAGAACCTTTTGATAAGAGCGATTCGGCGTCCATCCAATCCTGGGAAGGATTTGGCTTTGAAACAATACATGGAATTTAAAAAGCTGTTGAATATCACACCTTGTCTTGAAAAGTTAGTGATGCGTGAAAAGTTGAAAGTCACGTAGGTTCAGCAATTCCCGCTAAAATTCCGGCACCCCTCTTCGGGCATGGTTTTATACACAACTTTTTTAGCTTCCGAAGGTGAGTCCCGGAGGGACGAAAAGATGTAAAGCCCACAGTGTAGCACCGGAGGTGCAAACTGTGGGTATGGGCGAGATAAAAATGACCCAGCCCCAACGGGGCGGCAAGAAGGACATTCATTTCTTGCCGCCCCGTTGAGGCCGAGAAAAAATCGTCAACGCATCGGATTTGGCGTCTTTTTCGCCAGGTTCGAAAAGTTGCAAATCATTAACCACGGTGTGGTTAGATGATTTGCAACTTTTTGAACCTGACAAAAAATACGCTCAAATCCGAGCGGTTACCAATTTTTTCTCGGCCTCGTTGGGGCTGGTTATTTTATCCCCATCCATTCCCACAGTTTGCACCTCCGGTGCTACACTGTGGGCTTTACATCTTCGTCCCTCCGGGACTCACCTTCGGAAGCTAAAAAAGTTGTGTATAAAACCATGCCCGAAGAGGGGTGCCGGAATTTTAGGTGGAATTGCTGAACCTACTTTTACTCAGTTTGAACAAGAGCCCGAATTTTTTCCGCAGGGGCAGCATTTGGCCCCTTCTGAAGCAGGTTTTCGTTTGGGATCATGGTCTGTGGCGTAAAAGCCAGATCCCTGGAACTGAAGGCCGATGCTGCCGCCGAATTTTCTTTGCAAACCCGGCTTCTGACATGCAGGACAGGTGGTCGGGCATTCGTCAGAGATCTTGTGAAAGATCTCTGTCTCTTGTCCGCACTGTTGGCACTTGTAGTCGTACGTTGGCATTGTTTGCTCCAGGTGAAGTAATTCGTGAACGTGCCCGAGCCCGTGCCCGTGCCCGAATCATTCAACACTTCGGGCACGGGCACGTTCACGAGGACAGAGTTTACATCATCCCCATGCCGCCCATACCGCCCATTCCACCCATTCCACCCATACCTCCCATTCCACCCATGCCGCCCATGGCAGGAGCAGCAGCCTTTGGTTTGGGTTTGTCGGTGATCATGGCTGCTGTCGTCAACAGTAGGCCGGAAATCGAGGCCGCATTCTTCAAGGCGCTCTTGGTGACCAAGACAGGATCGATCACGCCATCCTTTAACAGGTCTGTGAACTCGTCTGTCAGGCCGTTATAACCGAATGCTCCTTTGGCTTCGTAGATCTTCTCTGCGATCAAGTTACCCTGCTTGCCGCAGTTGTTTGCAATCGCTGTAGCAGGTGCAAAGACAGCTTGACGTATGATCGACGCGCCGATGGCTTCGTCGCCGGTCAGCTTGAGCTTGTCGAGGGCCTTTACTGCTCGCAATAAAGCGACTCCTCCGCCTGGAACGATCCCCTCAGCGACAGCTGCGCGGGTGGCGTGGAGGGCGTCTTCGACTCGCGCTTTCTTCTCTTTGAGCTCGGTCTCTGTGGCCGCTCCGACGTTGATGATAGCTACGCCGCCCACCATCTTGGCGAGGCGTTCTTCTAGCTTCTCTCTGTCGTATTTCGATGTCGCCGGGTTAGCCAGCTCACCTTTGATCTGCTTGATCCGGTTCTGGATCTCAGCTTGCTTGCCGAGCCCATCAATGATCGTCGTCTCTTCCTTCGATATCTTAACGGTTTTGGCTCCGCCCAACACGTTCATATCCACTTCATCGAGGCGCAGTCCGACTTCCTCAGAAATCACCGTCGCACCAGTCAAAGTTGCAATATCTTGAAGAATGGCTTTACGCCTATCTCCGAAGGCAGGGGCCTTGACAGCACAGAGCTGCAGACCGGCCTTGATCTTATTGACAACGAGCGTCGCTAAAGCTTCCCCATCGATATCCTCAGCGATGATCAGGAGCGGCCGATTTCCTTTCGCAGAGGCTTTCTCAAGCAAAGGAACGATATCTTTAGCCGCCGAGATCTTCTTGTCGGTGATCAGGATCTGAGCGTTAGAAAATTCAACGGTCATGTCCTCGGGGTTGGTGATGAAGTACGGGGACACAAATCCTTTATCGAATTGCAGCCCTTCAACATATTCGACGTTGGTTTCAATCCCTTTGGCATCGGCGACAGTAATGATCCCATCCTTGCCCACTTTCTGCATCGCTTCCCCGATGATGCTGCCGATGTCACGGTCATTGTTGGCAGATATCGTGGCAATCTGTTTGATCTCTTCAGCTGTATTGATCGGTGTGGCCAGTTTGTCGAGCTCTTTGTTGATAGCCTCGACAGCCAGATCGATGCCGCGTTTCAGCACCATGGGATTAGCTCCTGCAGAGACGTTCTTGACTCCGGCAGTATAGATAGCTTCGGCCAATACAATCGCTGTCGTGGTTCCATCTCCGGCGATATCTGATGTCTTAGAGGCCACTTCGTTGACCAACTGAGCGCCCATGTTTTCAAACTTGTCTTTAAGGGCGATTTTTTTGGCAACGGTGACGCCGTCTTTCGTTGACAGGGGCGCACCAAAGCCTTCTTGGATGACCACATTGCGGCCTTTTGGTCCAAGAGTGACTTTCACAGCCTTGGCAAGGGTTCTGACCCCTTTCAAAATCGATTTCAGTGCTTCTTCATGAAACTGTAATAACTTGGCCATACTCTTATGCCTCCTTGATGCCGAGGATATCCTCTTCGGTCAGAATGAGATATTCATCATCGTTTTCATTGTTTTTGACTTCTGTCCCAGCGTAGTTGCTGTAGAGGATCCAATCGCCGATTTTGACTGTCAAAGGCTCTGCTTTACCATTATCGGAGACTTTTCCTGGTCCTACAGCGACGACTTGACCTTCTTTGGGCTTTTCTTGAGCTGTATCGGGTAGGAGAATGCCTCCTTTTGTCGTTTGCGCTTTGGAACGCTTGACGAGAACGCGATTTCCTAATGGCTTAATTTTTGGCATGTCTGTGCTCCTGTGTTTACAATAGGTTGAATGAATATGAGATATTAAATGGTACAGTGATTTCTGTCAATGGGGAATATCATTTTTAGCAAACTCATAATTTGAGTGCTAATAAGCCGGAATCAGGTATTTTTTCCGTTTGGCCACGAAGTCTTCACGTTCTTTTTGATGCACTTCACGAAGCTTCCATACGACATACTTGCTTTCCTGGATGATCCGAAACACTTCTTCGGTGCCATTGACTTTGCAAAACATGGCCTTCTGCTGCTGATGTGCATCAGCCAATGCCTTTTGGAATTTGCCTGGATATAAACTTTTCAGCATACCGATGATCAGATATTGTGTTGCGACAGGCTTGAAAGTCTGCGGATTCGTAACAACAATCAAAACACCTTGACATGGCTCATGGGCGAACCTGCCATAAAATGGCTGATAGTAGAATGGCTGAAAATGGACTCCAGGATACTTCTGGCCGTTCAACTTCGCAGCAAACTCTTCGGCCTTGATCCACGGGGCCCCGACAAGCTTAAACGGAAGCGTATACCCAACACCGATGTTGACAACTTGCAACTCTCCTAAGATCCCCGTGATTGGGTAATAATACACTGTCGATGCCTCAGGAATATGGGGACTGGTTGGAATCCACGACAATCCTGTATCTTGAAAAGTCATGCTTCGCTTCCAACCCTTCATCGGCACCACAGTCAATTCGCAATGGATCCCATACTCCTCATTGAAAAATTTCGCCAGCTCTCCGATCGTCATGCCATGACAATAAGGGACGGAGATATATCCTACGATGGATCTCCATTTCTCTTCCATCAACGGCCCGTCCACGGTGACTCCATTGATCGGATTGGGCCGGTCCAACACCACCACAGGGACATGGTGCTTGGCGGCCTCCTCCATAGCGTAAAATAATGTCGAGCTATACGTGTAGGAACGGGAGCCAATGTCTTGGATATCGTACACCAGGATGTCGATGTCTTTCAGCATCTCTGCTGTCGGTCGACGCGTCTTTCCATATAAGCTGTAGATGGGGATGTTCTCATGATCATAGGAGTTACCGACAGATTCTGATGCATGGATATCTCCTGTCAGACCATGTTCAGGGGCAAACAACGCTTGAAAAGTAAACCCTTTCGATTTCGCATGGGCTTTGAGGAGGCTGATAGTCGATTTCATCTGGCCGTTGACGGCTGTGTGGTTGGTGATGAGCCCGACCCGTTTTCCACGCAACAAGGAATCATATTCTGACGTCATCAGCACATCGATGCCAACCATGACTTTGGCCGATGCCGGAGCCATAAACAACGTGGTAACAGCCAACCAAATGGCAAACAGAATTTTTTTCATCTTTCTATTGCAACTTTCATGATGATCTTATGAACGGTGTTGGAACTCGCCAGAGGAGCATGTGAATCCTCTTGAGGGAAGAAGATAGCAAAGGTCCCCTGAGGCACCGGCAGCCACAGCGAGGGGGCATCGGAGAAAAATTCGATATCTTTTTCATCATTGTAAGGCTGTGTGACATGGCGGCACTGGTGGTATGGCCTCCAGCCTATCTCCTCAGAGCCTTCGAAGGTAAACTGAATATCGATGTACTTGCGATGGGACTCGAGCCGGGCGCCGCTGCGGCCGCGTCCTTCAGGCGATTCGACAATGGCAATCAAGTTCGGTCCATCGAGCTGGATCTTTTTCGGCTCGAGGCTGCCGTCAGGGATGAAATCTTGGATAAACTGAAAAGCCTCTTTGAATCCTTTGTGCACCTTGAAGTAGCGGTGGCAATGTTCCAATTTGTCGACAATCATAGTGAACCTCCGACCTGGATAATAGGCCAGATGGTAAAATTTTAACAGCACTTCCATTCCACGATGCAACAATGTAAACAATGATACAGGATTTGCTGGCATACTCATCAGGCTAAGGAAATTTTTTGACCCTTCTCGCAGCTTCCAAAAGCAATTTCACGCAAAGACGCAAAGGAGCGAGCGCAAAGCACGCAAAGAAGAATCGCAGGTTGGGATTTTATAGTGGAACTAAACCTGCGATTCTTCTTTGCGTGCTTTGTGCTCGCTCCTTTGCGTCTTTGCGTGAAATTGCTTTTGGAAACTGCGAGAAGGGTCAAAAGACGTTATTGTCGTCGTCGTGGTCGGTTTTTGTTTCCGAATCTGTTTTGCGGTCGGCGCGGTGCAGGATTTCTCTTTTCTTTCTGTTTTGGCTCAAGGCCCTCGATCTGGAATGCCTTCAGAGGCTGTCCGATCAAGCGGTTAATCTTAGAAAGCATTATCTCTTCACGATATGTCGCAAACGTCAGCGCCATCCCTTTGCCGCCGGCTCGCCCGGTTCTACCAATACGATGGATGAAATCTTCTGCGCGGAAAGGCAGATCGAAATTGATGACATGGCTCAAAGTGAGGATGTCGATGCCTCTTGCTGCGACATCTGTGGCAACGAGAATTTGGATGGCACCGCGTCTCAGCTTGTTGATTGTTCTCGTCCTCTGCCCTTGATGCATATCTCCATGCAAGGCTTCAGAGGAATACTCATTTTCTTTTAGGTAGGAGACGAGTTTATCCGTTTGACTGATCGTGGAGACAAAGACAATTGCTTGATTGATCTCAAAAGTTCCCAAAATATGGTGTAAGAGGCGTTTTTTGTGCTCTAAGTCATCCACATAATACAAATGATTTTCGATGTTTGGTTTGTCTACATTGGCTGCATCCACCTTTATCACAAAGGGATTTTTCTGCAGTTTTTTTGAGAAAGATGCCACACGGCCATCTATCGTAGCGGAAAAGAGCAGTGTTTGCCTATTGCTTGGGGTAGCCTTGACAATCCACTCCACGGGCTCAATAAAACCCATATCCAACATCCGGTCTGCTTCATCCAGGACCATTATCTGAATGTTTGAAAGATTGATGTTTTTGCGCTCGAGGCAGTCGATCAGCCTTCCGGGTGTGGCTACGAGGATATCATATCGACTCGATAAGGCTCTTTTTTGAACGGGATAAGGTACTCCGCCATAGATGCAGACGGTTTTGAGGTAAGGAAGATATTTGCTATATTTTTTTGCTTCTTCGGAAACCTGTAGAGCCAATTCGCGTGTCGGGACCAGGATCAAAGCCCTCGGCCCGATATACTTGGTGGTCGGCTTTCCTTTTAATTTCTCTATTGAGTCTTTCTCCAGAAGATGCAGAATCGGCAGCATAAAAGCGCCGGTTTTTCCTGTCCCTGTATCAGCAGACGCGATTAAATCCAGCCCCTCAAAAATCTTTGGGATCGCCTGCATTTGTATGGCAGTCGGCTTTTCGTATTGAATCTCTTTTAAGACTCGTGAAATTTTTTCATCAAAATTGAAATCGTCAAAATTCTTCATAATGCCTATATGTTAAAGCTTAATTTTCCAGAAGAGGCATTACAAATGAACGTAACAAGAATAACACACTCTAATGCAATTAGATATTTTACTACATTCGAACATAATTAGCTACAATTTAAATGGATATATACCGAAACACATTCAAAAGTTGGTTTCTGAGGAGCGCGAAAGCTCCCGCGGTTGAATCATCGCAAATAGGTCAATATTAGTAATATAGACCTATTTGCGATGACTTCAACCGCGGGGCTTTGGCGCGCTCAAAAACCAACTTTTGAATGTGTTTCGGTATACAGCAATTCCATCATGAAGCCTTCAGATCTTTGGAGATATCCACATAAGGCTGCCTTCCGGAAGTGCTCGCTCTTTTCACCTGAGAACCCTGTTTATCGAACGCATTGAGATCGACAACTTTGATTGTTTGATCATCATACGTCCTGAAATAGTATTTCAAGTGACTGGGATCGTGCACGACAGTGGCTAGAGTATAGTCTGAGTAGACAACGCCTTTTTCCACTTGGCGGGCAATGCCCACAGGGATGTCAAACTGGTTCAGGATGTGGAAGGCTTGGAAAACACCCTCATCAGCATTTGCCGACGGGATGGCTGTTACCGAGTATATCGCTGCCCTAACAAAGCGGGATGGAGGAGTGAAGTCGCCTGGCAGTCCCACCATGCCGGAACCCTGCCCAAAAGGTGCTAAGGTGAGGTTTCCGATCTTGAGAGGAGGGTCATTTTTTGGAGACAGATTTATGTAATTGCGTAATGAGGTCATGTGCCAATCGAACGTTGGAGAGTTTGTCAAGACGCCCAGGGGGTTCTCGTGGACGACTAATTTGTTATTCATTGGTTCGATGACAATGCTCTTTCCGGATTTATCGTAGACGATATAGTGGAAAGGCGCTGGGGTGCTTCCCCACTCCTTAACAACTGTGGGAGCGATCACAACGTTAGAGAGGTTGTTTTTCACCTCATCCAGAGTGCTAAACTGGGTGACGACCCAATTTGGAAAATCGACAGGAGACAACGACTTGCTTTGGTTTTCTGCTGTGGTTGGAGTGTAGCCGGCATAGCCAGGGAAATAGAACGTCCCAATCGAGAGGCCCATCTCGTTCAACCCGTCCAACACATTGAGAGTGTCTGAGGCGATAGTGCCGACGACAGCGTACTTGCTCTGGTAGGTCAGCCCTTTACCGTTAGGCGTAGAGGCTGTAAAGGAATAGCCTCGGGGAACGACAACGACAGAAGTATCGACTTTAACGCCGAACTCAAAGGTCCTTCCATGAACGGCGTTGCCATCTTTAGCTGTCAGCCTCAGGCCTGTGCAAGCTTCAGCTGGAGCGAAGAATGCTAATATGGCCGCCAACGCACTAAACACAGATAAATGCTTCATGATTTGTCTCCCCGACTAAAAACCTCACTATTGGGAATAAAAAAATTATTGTCAATTCTTCAGGCAGTCAATCATCGCTGAAGGGGAGTCTCGAAGAGGCTGTGAAAAATGGCCTGTTTATGGACTGGACTATATGGACGAATTGGACTGTATGGACTATGGACGGTTGCAATGTCCATACAGTCCAATTCGTCCATATAGTCCAGTCCATAAACAGGCCATCTTTCACATCTTTTCGTCGCTCCGGGACTCACCTTCGGTTCTATAGACTTAGGTGCTGAGGGTTTCCTCGGGTTCTTTGGCGCGGAGGAATAGGCTGCAGAGGGCCGGCATCACCAGCAGGGTGAGTATCGTCGAACTGATCAGACCGCCTATCACCACGGTGGCGATGGGTTTCTGCACTTCGGCGCCGGTGCCTGTCGCCAGGGCCATCGGCACAAAGCCCAACGAAGCCACCAAAGCTGTCATCAGGACCGGCCTTAGACGCGTCAGAGCCCCTTCAGAGATCGCTTCATGCAAATTGGCGCCACGCTCAATCAGCTGATTCATATAGGTCAGCATCACCAACCCATTCAGCACAGCGATGCCCGACAAGGCAATGAATCCGACAGCTGCAGAAATAGAGAATGGCATGTCGCGCATCCACAAAGCCAGGATCCCGCCTGTCAGGGCCAGCGGGACGCCGCTGAAGACCATTAATGACTCACGCATTGACTTCAATGAGGTATAGAGCAGCATCAGAATCAGCGCAAAACAAGCCGGCACGACAACGGCAAGATGCTGTCTTGCCGAAAGCAGATTCTCAAATTGGCCGCCCCATTCGATCCAGTAACCTGGAGGGATGGTGACGTCGCTTCCGATTTTTTCTTTTGCTTTCGACACGAATGATCCCAGGTCATTGCCTCTGACGTTGGCTTGGACGATGGTGACGCGCTTTCCATTTTCACGGCTGATCTCATTCAGCCCTTCGGTAGAAACAAGTTCGGCCACCTCTCTGAGTGGAACATAGGCGGGACCATGCCCTCCATGCTGGGGCAGCGGGATAGGCAAGCTTCCCAAGGCTGTTGGATTTTCACGCACATGCGGCGGCAGACGCACGATGATGTCAAAACGGCGGTCTCCCTCAAACAACACACCTGCTTTGTCTCCCCCAACGGCTTTGCTAACCGATTCCAACACATCCGCCACTGAAAGGCCGAGGCGTTTGGCTACGGCGCGCTGTACTTTGACTTCAAGGACTGGCAATCCATCGGTTTGGGCGACTTTGACATCGGCAGCGCCTTTGATCTTGGATAGGACATGGGCGATCTTCTCCGCTGTGGTTTGCAGCTGGTCGAAATCGTCTCCATACAGCTTGACAGCGACATCGCTTCTGACGCCGGCTATCAATTCGTTGAAGCGCATCTCAATCGGCTGGGTGAATTCGTAGTTATTGCCCGGAAGCTTCTTCAAGGCTTCTTCGATCTTGGCTATCAGGGCAAGCTTGGTGATGGATGGGTCGGGCCATGTGTGACGAGGCGATAGCATCACAAAGGTATCGGACACGTTGGGCGGCATGGGGTCGGAGGCCATCTCGGCTGTCCCCGTCTTTGAGAAGGCAAAAGCCACTTCAGGAAAACTCGTGAGGGTCTTTTCAACATCGAGCTGCATCGCTGTCGACTGTGTCAACGAAGTGCTCGGGATGCGCACAGCATGAAGGGCAATGTCCCTTTCATCGAGTGTCGGGACGAACTCCTGGCCGAGCCTCAGAAACAGCAAGATGGAACCAAACGTCAAAACGACGCTGCCGGCTACGATCAGTTCGGGAAATTTCAGCGCTGCAGCCAGAAGGGGTCTATATACGGCTTTCGATCCTCTGACAATGATATTTTCCTTTTCTTCCATCTTCGGCTTAACGCAGAAAGCGATCATAGCGGGTGTAAAAGTCAGCGACAAGATAAAGGCAGCGATGAGGGCGAAGATGACAGTCAAAGCCATTGGCTCGAACATCTTGCCTTCGACACCCGAAAATGTCAGCAAAGGCAGATAGACAGTCAAGATGATGGCCTGTCCGAACACTGTCGGCTTGATCATCTCTTTCGCTGCCGCTGCCACTTCATCCAAGCGCTCAGACAAAGAGAGCTGACGTTTGAGCTGATGCTGCTTCTCTGAAAGCTTACGTAAACAGTTTTCCGCAATGATCACAGCGCCATCGACGATGAGGCCGAAGTCAAGAGCTCCTAAACTCATTAAGTTGCCGCTGATCTTGGCTTGAATCATGCCGATGGAAGTCATCAGCATCGACAGAGGGATGATGCAAGCGGTGATTAGGGCAGCACGCAAATTACCCAACATCAAAAACAGCACAGCGATGACCAACAAAGCGCCTTCAGCCAAGTTTTTAGTCACTGTTTCGATGGTGGCATCGACAAGCTTTGTCCGGTTCAGAACCGTTTTTGCATTGATATCAGGCGGAAGTGTTTGATTGATCTCTTTCATTTTTTCATCGACAGCCAAAGACACTGTGCGGCTGTTGGCTCCGATCAGCATCATGGCTGTGCCGATGACCACTTCACGGCCATTTTCGCTGGAACTGCCCGTGCGTAGTTCTTTTCCAATCACAACCTCGCCGATGTCGTTGATATGGATGGGCACCCCGTCGCGTGTAGTCACGACAATGTCACCTATCTCATCCGGCGACTCCAATCGGCCGTCCCCTTTGACAAGGAACGACTGCTGATTTTGCTCGATATAGCCTGCGCCGATATTCAGATTATTGGCTTCCAGGGCTTTTGTGATGTCTTCGAAGGTGATGCCTAAGGCAATCATCTTTTCCAGCTGAGGCTCGACATGGTACTGACGGATAAAACCGCCTATGGAATCGACTTCAGCCAGACCAGTAATATTTTTCAATTGAGGACGGATGATCCAATCTTGCACAGTCCGGAGATAGGACGCCAGCTCGACATCATTGCGGAGACGTTGTTTTTCAGGAGTGAGGTAGGAGCCATCGGGCTGCCAGCCCGGTTTTCCGGCGACTGCCTTGGCACCGACACCGAGAGGATGTTCGAATTCGACAGTCCACATGTAGATTTCGCCCAGGCCTGTCGAGATGGGACCCATTTTTGGCTCTGTGCCGGGCGGGAGGAACTCTTTGGCATTGGCTAAGCGCTCATTGAGCTGTTGGCGAGCAAAGTAGATGTTGACGTTATCGTGAAAGATGGCAGTGACCTGTGAGAAGCCATTTCTGGAGATGGAACGGGTGCTTTCCAGTCCGGGAATACCTGCCAAGGATGTTTCGATCGGATAGGTCACCTGCTTTTCCACTTCGCTGGGAGACAATCCGGGCACTACGACGTTGATTTGTACCTGGTTGTTGGTGATGTCGGGAACAGCATCGATAGGCAGATGCCTGAGCGAATAAAATCCATACGCGGCGATTGCAGCTGTAATGAGCACTACAAGGGTGCGGTTATAAATAGAAAACTTCAGTATTTTATCGATCATTCTTGTATCCTTTTTAAGAGAAGGGAATGTGACAGGTCTCGCAATTCTCAAAAGCAATTTCACGCAAAGAACGCAAAGGAGCAAGCGCAAAGAACGCAAAGAAGAAGACACACAAGCTGTGCCATTTCATTCCTAATCATTGTGTCTTCTTCTTTGCGTTCTTTGCGCTTGCTCCTTTGCGTTCTTTGCGTGAAATTGCTTTTGAGAATTGCGAGACTCGCTCAATCCATATGTTCCGCTTCTTCTTTTTGAAACTCAGCTTTTAGCAAAAAGGTATTCTTGGCAGCGTACGTTTCTCCCTTTTCCAAGCCATCGAGGACTTCCTGATGCTGTTCGTCGCCGCGGCCTGTGGTGATAGGCCTCACAACAAAACCATCTTTGCGTACGACGAAGAGGACTGGTTTGCCGTCGATCTCCTGAATGGCGCTTTTGGGTACGACATTCGCTGCAGGAACCGTTTCCGCCACAAGTTCCGCTTGAGCAAAAGCACCTGGAAACCACTCTCCGGAAGCATTATCGATTTCGACGATGGCAGTAGAAGTATGGGTGTTTTCATTGATGACAGGGCTCAGGTAAACGACTTTGCCTTCTGCAGAATGTCCATCGTGCGACTTGACCGTGACTTGTTGTTCCTTTTTGACAGAGCGGCGATCGCGTGGGAAGATCTGTATTTCTGCCCAGACAGGATTTAAGTTAGCAATCACATAGGCCTCATGGTCGTTGGACACCCACTCTCCAATAGAGAGATGCCTATCAATCACTTGTCCGGTAATGGGAGAGCGCAACTCATACGTAAGAAGTTGATTCGGAGATTCATTAGGAAGCTGTTCAATCTCGGAGAAGCTTAGGCCAAGGGCATAGAGCTTCTGACGTGACAACTCTTTGTCGATAGCAGCTTCTTCATTATCATGTGAAGCCGTTTGGTAATCTTGCGCTGTAGAGAGATTCTTCTCGAACAGACTTTGTTCCCGTTCAAACGTATCGTTAGCGAGCTGTTCTTTCTTAAGAGCAGTCAAATAGGCCGACTTAGCTTCAGCCATCTCTTTGCTTTCAAAAGTCGCAAGCAACTCCCCTTTGATCACAGGATCACCAAGGTTTTTGTACGCTGTCTGAGCGATCCCTGAGACCTTTGGAAGAACATGCGCCAGCTGATCGGCTACGATGATAATTTTGGCCGGAGCTCTGACAATCTGTTGCAACGACCCTGAGGAAGTCTCACAGACGTCGATGCCATGAGTCTTGCATTGTTCCTGGCTGAATGAAATAAAGTCATCATGATGATGAGCCTCTTCCTCTGCTTTTCCGGGTGCAGTTTCAAAGTTGATAAAGAAATAAGCCATCACGCCGCATATGGCCAAGGTGGCAGCTAGAATGAAGATTTTTCGCATCATGATCCTCAGTTTTCAGTGGCCGGCATGCAGCCTATCAGCTGAAGCACGTCGGCCCGTTTGTTGTGATACTCTTCCACGGCACTTAAGTATTGTTGTTGGATGTCAAATAACGTATTCCGAGCATCCCGCAGGTCGATATAACCGAATTTCCCTTCGTTAAAGCCTTGATAAGTCATCCGATAAGATTCATTTGCCGGCGGGAGCATCTGATCTCTGAGCTCTATCGCTTGCGCGTAGGCGTTTTCCCATTCCTCATATAGCACTGTAAGGGCTGATTTGTGGCGGCAAAGAACTTCCATTTGATTATAGATGGCCTCATCCTGCTCATTCATAGCTCGGCAGATGTTGCCACGGTTTTGATCGAAGATAGGAAGAGGGATATCGATCTCAAAACCAATGGTAGGCCTTTCCCGGAAACGCTCAGTGGTCACACCGACTTGTACGGCCATATCAGGAATACGTTGTGCGCGCTCGAGATGATAGATTTTTGAAGCTTTGATCACTTCTGCTTCTGCCCTTGCGATTTCAGGATTGTTGTTTAATGCTTCGTAGAGGTCTTCTAAGGATGGCGGAGGCTCCAGCTCGAACAGAGGGAAGCAAACCTTATCGAAATCGGGCGCAGTGCAATCCCACAAACTCCGTAGCTTCTTTTTTGCTACGGATAACGCCGACTGTTCCTTTGACAGGAGTAATTTCACAGAGCCGCACACTAATTTCCCTTTTGTCACTTCTATGGGAGACACTTTGCCTGCCTTTGATGTCTCAGTGATGCATGAGAGGGCATCTTGAGCAAGCTGATATTGTTGTTGTGTGAGGTCTAAGCGCTCTTGTGCGACTGCGATGTCGATGAAAGCATGCAAGGCTTCTCCAAACAGTTCGTTTTTGAGGATTTCACGGTCCCAGGCTATCAGGCATTGTTCCGCCTCGGCGACACGGATCCGTGCCGACCTTTTTCCACCCAACTCAAAGTCCTGCGTGACCCCGACAAAAAGGTCTCCATGGTCATTGCATGAGCCGTTTCCCATGTTGTCGACAGCAACATTCAATTCAGGATTGGGGTAGGCCGCAGCTTGCCACCTTGAAGCAGCGCTAGCAGCCAACTCAGAATCGGCAGCCTTGAGTTCGTGGGCATGCCCCAAAATGCTTTGGAAAGTGGAATCAAACTCCAGGACCGTGGGAGGGCAATCGGAAAATAGCCTCAAAGAAATGGCCATCGCGATGAAGAAAAAGAGCCTATATGTCATAAACAGAATATCTTTGGTCAAAAAATAAAATCCAAGCCTAACCTAAACGCAATTCTTTTGCAAACACCAATTCCCCACGGGTGCAATTTGGCCTTGACTCTTTTGCAATACTACGTAAAATAGCTCCCAGTATTATTTCAATAGGCAAAAATGAAACGGTATACAAAAGCCTTCGCTCAACGTTCTAAAGATTGGGTCAATCGTCTCAAAAAGGCCTTCTCTATTTTATTTGCACGAGGTGATCATCTCAACCAGTATATCACAAATGCACCATGCGCTCAAAATGCCCTTGACCTTTTCAAAGAGGAGTGGACTTCTAGCCTCCCCTCCCCCCTAGAAAACGCTCAAGCCGGCAAGGCAAAGCTTTTTGAAGACGACCGCATTGTGTGGGGCATTCAAACACTGGGAGGCCTCCAAGGTAAAACTGCCATCGAATTGGGCCCTCTTGAAGGGGGACATTCTTACATGCTCCAAAAGCATGGGGCTTCTTCAGTCATCTCCATCGAAGCAAATCCGCGCGCCTTTTTAAAATGCCTCATCGTGAAACAATTATTGCATTTAGATCGCGTGGAGTTTCTTTGCGGCGATTTTATGAGTTATTTGAGAAAAACCCCCAAACATTTCGATGTGGGGATTGCTTCAGGGGTGTTGTACCACATGCAAAGCCCTGTCGAGTTGATCGCCTTGCTGGCCGAAAAGTGCTCTCAGCTATTCTTATGGACGCACTATTACGATCCGGAGATATGCCAAATGAATCCTGTGTTAAGAAGTCGTTTTCAGGATCATCTCAAGCACGAAGACAGAGGGTTTAAACACACATTGCATATCTATCGGTATGGAGCTGTCCGATCTGCAAACATCTTTTGCGGAGGCCCTGCAGCCACAGCTCGGTGGCTCAGCAGAGAGGATATTTTGGCCTGTTGTAAACATTTCGGTTTTACTGATATCCATATCGGCCATGAAAATCCCCAGCATCCCAATGGCCCATGTTTTACTTTAGCAGCAAATAAGAAACGATAACAAAAAATAACCCAGAGGTATCTTGTGAAGTTTAATATTAAATCTAATCGTCTGAGTTTCAGCGTCCTTCTTCTGAGTTTTGTATTGCTCATATCGTTAGTCGTCTTCCTTTACAAAAATACTCCCTCTGAAGAACAGTTTTTTCGCCGCAAAGAGTCGCTATCTGCTATAGCAGGGCAAACAAAAGGGGAGCAAGTTGACGACCGTTCAATCGTTTCACGAATCGTAAAATCCTATCAGCTTGCTATCGAAGAACAGGAAAGCCTGGGAAAATCCATGTGGCAATATATCTTTGATCAGAAACATAAAAATATCCATGAAATATTCAAGAATGGTCAAGAAGATGCTGCGGCGGCCATACTTCGCGATCCGGGTTCTTCAGAACTCTTCTATGGTATTGACAGCCTTGTTGCAAGCCTTCAACCTCAAATGCAAGCACAAAATTATGCTGTCCTATGTCTCGATTGTTTGGTACGATTTGCAGAAGCAATTGGTGCTGTTCGTCTCCAGAATCCTGAAGGCGTCTATCGACCCCCGCTTTCTTGGAATGGCGATGTCATCCTAGAACGCGTTGTGAAGGTGTTGGGATACCCAATCTCATTTCCAAATCCGTATCCCAATGAATACGGGCTATCGACATCGCAAGGAATCATTTCGTACCGTGTGCCCCAAGCGCTTTATCAAGCCTGGCGCATCAAACAACACGTTAAAGGAATACAAAATCCTCGCGTCCTCGAGATCGGCGCCGGGGTCGGACGAACGGCTTTTTTTGCGCGGCAGCTTGGAATTGAAGATTATACTATTGTCGATTTACCCATCACAGAGATCTCCTCAGAATATTTTCTGTCACGTGCTATTGGGGAAGATCACGTTCAACTGCATGGAGAAAAGAGGCCAAACGCTGAACGCTCTATCAAATTTCTCACTCCAGCTGAATTCATGGCAGGCAACAGTTCCTATGATTTAATCATTAATGTCGATTCCTTGACGGAAATGGATCCTGACACAGCGAGGGCTTATTGGAAAAAAATTGAAGCCAGCACTGGAAAGTTCCTCTCGATCAACCATGAGTTCAATCCGTTTACAGTTAAAGAATTGATCGATGAAAGCTCTAGCGTGGTTCAAGCGGACCGTATGCTCAATTCCATGCGTCGCGGCTATGTGGAAGAGTATGTGCAATTCAGACAGTGATGCCTATGAATAGGTTTGTTTTTCTCTTTCTACTTGTTGCCTCACAACTGCATGGAATGACGAATGAGGAATACACTGACTGGTGGACAAACTATAGGAATACGCCACAGATTCCAGTTGAACTCAAGGTGATGGAAGATTATTTCGTTTATAATGGTTTACTTACTTATTCATCAAATTTTTGGAACCACTATAACAAATTAAATATCGAACAGATCACGAATTATGGATATCAAAATTTCAAACAGACAGTGAACACCAATTACTTCACTTGGAAAGTTGCGATCTATCATCCTTACGCGATCAATCTAAAGCGCATGACTCCCTATTTGACAGTTAAGTTTTCTCAGGAAGAACTTCATCGTCAACACCTGCTTTTTACTCCGGAACAAAGCTACAATTATAACACCATTACGATGTATTTTCTGAATTTTATGCTGAACCGTGGTATGGGTCCCTATCTTGAAAAACTCGAAGAACCCATCGTCGGCAATCCCCCTTTTAATCTTTACAACGGAAGAAGGGTATCCCAGGATATCTTCAACTCCCTTTTAGAATATATGGCTGTTGCACCTCGCTGCTTAATGGATACCATTTCAACAATCATTGAAGTGGGTGCAGGTTCAGGCAGGACAGCTTTTTGCATCCTCTCCCTTCATCCTGATAAGAAGTATGTGATTGTGGATTTTCCACCCGCTTTGTATGTCTCACAAACCTACTTGACCGACGTCTTTCCTGATAAAAAAATCTTCAAGTTTCGTCCCTTTGGGTCTTTTGCCGAAATCGCTGACGAATACGCTGAAGCCAATATTGTGTTTCTCACACCCGATCAGCTTTCAACGCTTCCTGATCACAGTGCCGAGCTGTTTTTAGCGATCGACTGTTTACACGAAATGAAAGCCGACAGAGTGGCCCATTATTTTAATGAGGCAGAACGCCTCTGCACGTATTTTTATTACAAATGTTGGCAGACCACGTACGTGGCTCCTGACAATGTGCACTACTCTTGGAATTCATACCCTGTGCATTCAAACTGGAAAGTGCTTATGAATGAACCTTGTGTCGTGCCTTCCGACTTTTTCCATGCGATGTATCAGATGCATTAATGCCCTCCGGGTAAACCCTGTGAGACTTTATCCAAAACGCCTCTCCATTTGTTGAGGACCATCTCTTTCCTTTTCAGATTGTGCTCTTTCATTTTTCTACTGATGAGTTGAGTATCCGTGTTTCGAAGCAACTTCTTCAAGTGATCAAAAGAATTGAAATATTGAATGTAGGGCATGTTGTCTTCATCATAATAGTCGGCAGAGTCAATCCAAAACTTGACGACGTTAGGATCGGACATATTATTCAAATCACCCGGCGTCTTTGGAGGAGGGATGCTATTAAATAGGGAAAAAAAAGAAACTTCGCTCAAAACGTCATTGGGCTTTTGCTTTTGGAGATGAAATAAAAATGTTTTTGAGGGAAAAAACAACGGCACATTAGCAGTATATTGTTCAAATAATGACATAATGCTGATTTGATAAGGAATATGGATGATGCCTTGATAATCATAAAGCGTTTGCCAGGATTTGAAATTTTTGGGATGACTCTGAACCAATCCTAAACGAGATAATTCATCTTCAACGTTTCTTATGAAGGCATTTTCTCTTGGATTATGCAAGACAAAAGCCTTGTTTTTGCCAGAATATTCCGCTTTTGTGTAATCGCATAAACTGGGAATATAGTCGCTGTCGAGTCCCGTGTATTTTTTTAAATACGCGACATCTCCTTTGTTATTGGCAACTAGAAAAATTTTGTTCCGACTAACACCATCGATGAGAAATGTGTTCAAGCGATCCCACAAATAGGGTTTATCGGTAAACGGAATTTCGTATCTAGCAGCGTTGACGATGATAATCGGCTTTTCGAATTTTTCGTATAGAAGACTATACGATGAGAATGCCGTAACAAGAAATCCATCGAATTGATTGAGAAAATCTTCATACTTGGTGCTGAACTGGTCGCACATCTCTTTGTTAATACTCTGCCAATTGTCCAAATTGATGATTTCTACAAGATCGTTATCGCGGCCGAAGATCCGTTGTGAGTATGGCGAGATGGTCCAACACACCACCTCATGGCCCAGCTCTTCAAAGATGTTGATAATATCCGCGGTGGCTGAGCTGTGGTAGTCAAGCACAAAAAAACGTAGCGGCTTTTGGGGTTCGCTCCAAGCCGATGAGCACAATCCCAATAAAATGCAGCAAGCCATCAGAAATTGTATCATGGCTAACAGTGAACCATACACCGCCCAATTTTGAAAACTGAAATCGGAATTGAGGCACAAAAGGACGAGGAAAAGTCCAATTTGTCACTTTTGTTACCTATAGAGAATGTTTGAAACACGCGAAGCGTTTTGGAGTGCGGGGACTTGTCCCCGCTTTTGCTGGGCAAGAGTGTGAAAAGCAACAATTTGAAAAACATCGAGATCATTGAGATCCAAGATTTGTTACCTCAAATAAATCCTAACAGTCGATTTTTTAATTCTCGTTCGGAAAAGCGGGGACAAGTCCCCGCACTCCAAAACGCTTCGCGTGTTTCAAACATTCGCTATTTGTCTCTTAAGGTCCTTTTCTATTTCGTTGCGGGAATTCCTAATAATGGAGTACATTTTACATATCCATATTTCATTAAAGTAGGCTCACAATGGAACAAAAAACCGCCTGTCCTAAATGCCAAAGTCTTTCCGCCTTAAATTTTAAGACGAAGGACTACAATCGAAAAACGACAGATCAAGACTTTTGCTACTACAAATGTTCCGGTTGTGATCTTGTATTCTTATCACCCATCCCAGAAAACCTTCCAAGCCATTATCCACCCGGCTATCATCAGTTTCCGTCATCTCTACAAGAAGCCGCTGCATGGGCATTAGCAGAAAAATACAAAATGGACATCGTCAAAAAATTCGCCCAACAAGGAAGATTATTGGATATCGGCCCTTCCTGGGGTGGATTTGCCTTCTTGGCTAAACATGAAGGCTTTCAAGTCGAGACCATCGAAATGGATGCTCAGTGCTCTCACTTTTTGAACAACACATTGAAAATCCCCACGGTACAAAGTTCTCATATTGCCGATTCTTTAACAAAAATGCGGCCATACGACGTGGTGACCTTATGGCATGTTATCGAGCATTTCATTGACCCTTGGGAGGTTCTAAGGGCAGTACAAGCCTCCTGCTCCAAAAATGGGCTGTTGATCATCGCTGCACCCAATCCACAAGCTTGGCAGCTGGGACTTTTCAAAGAGCGCTGGGTTCATATCGATGCCCCAAGGCATCTAGAACTTATTCCGGCCCAACTGATCATCGATTTCCTTAAGCCGTTAGGATTTCACCTTCTGGTATGTACGACGACAGATGAAGGCACATTGGGATGGAACCAATTTGGATGGGAATATTCCCTTTCCAATCTGACTACGTCATCGCGATTAAAAAGGGCTTTATCGTTCATGGGTCGTGTGGCCTGTCGGCTATGCAGGCCATTTGAACGAAAAGCACTTTCGGGAAGTGCTTATACGTTGATATTCCGTAAGGAATCGACATGACAAAATTCTCCGTTTTATTACCGACAAGAAATCGCCTTAAGTACCTTAGATATGCTGTAGAGTCTGTTTTGCAACAAAATTATCCCGATTGGGAAATCATCATTTCGGATAATGACTCAGAAGAAGACATCCGTGGATACGTTGCCTCATTAGCCGAACCTCGAATCAAATACTACAGGACGCCAAATTTTATTCCTGTAACCGACAATTGGAACAATGCTTTAGAAAAAAGCACAGGGGATTACGTCATCATGTTAGGAGATGATGATTGTTTATTGAACAATTATTTTACTCATGCCCTTTCTCTGATTAAGCAATTTCAATCTCCTGATTTCATCTATAGCAGCGCCTTTCAATACGCCTATCCAGAGGTATTCCCAGGCCATCCTGAGGGGATGCTCCAAAAATGGGGAAACGCGATTTTTTTTGAGGGCAAGCAACAGCCTTTTATTATTGAAAAAGAGGAGGCAATTCCTTTAGTCAAGGAGACGATGCAATTCAAAGTGATGTACAATTACAATGCACAGTTTGTCCTTGTCCACCGCTCTTTGATAAGGAAACTGCAAACTCAAGGACCTTTTTATCAATCACCCTACCCCGATTACTACTCGACAACGGCCCTTTTCCTTAACGCCCAACGCATCCTCGCAGTGCCGGATCCCTTAGTTGTCGTGGGCATTACTCCGAAGTCTTTCGGGTTCTATTATTTTAATAAAAAAGAAAACGAGGGTAATGACTTCTTAAAAAATGTGCCCGATCAAAGCATATTGAAAGATGTAGAAAAATACGTTATGCCGGGCACCGATATGAACTCCTCATGGATGCTAGCGCTCGAAACTGTGAAAAAAAACTATGGTAACCAATTTAATCTAAAACTCAATTACAGCAGGTACCGGCTCCTGCAGATTCTGCACCACTACAAAAAATTCGCTACCGATGGATCCACAACAACAAAAGACTTGTGGAAGATGTCTAAGCATCTTTTTTGGACGGAGAAAATCGTTTATCTGATTCCCTTTTACCTCCTGGCTCTTGGCTTAAAGATGCATCCGAATAGAGCAGCATTGATCTATGATCTAACGATAGGTTTATCCCATCCACGCTATACGATGACGAAAATAGATGGGCAATTCCGCACGATATTAGATGTCTTTGAAAAGATGAAAATCCCCTAATTTTGGAATATCTTCATAAGCTTTTTTCGCCCTTTATGAGTGAATTTAAGCATCCATAAAAGCATACTGACAATAGGAGTGAAGGGGGGGGAACGGTGACACAACACTGCTGCTGTGCGAAGGATTTTGACCTTCGTATCATCTTCATAGTGCTTGTTGAAGGCCTCTGCGATAAAAATCGCTTGTGCAGGTCGCAGATGCATCAGCTCACGGCACATATAGCGATGGATTTCCCCCCGCAGCATCGTTTCAAAAACTGCTTTCATCTGTTCTTTAATCTCCGGAGCAAGATCTGGAATGGTCTTAAATCGGTTGAACATTCTTTGTGTTGCAACCAGATAGTCGTTCAATTTTTTGGTAGAACCATGAAGCTGAAGATAAAATTCGCTGGAGTATGAGGCGTCATGAACCACAAATACTCCACATAATTTTCTCGTGATGACGATGGGAAACCTGGCGCTGATTTGCAAAAGATAATCAGGATCCCACACGAGAGTGATTTCGGGACAAAAATCGGGCGGAACATCTTTGACAATGTTATGCTGGAATAATATTCCATTAGGGATCGGAAAATGCCATCTTGCTTTGATCATCTCCAGGACCCCTTCAGGAACGGAAAAATACCCTTCCCGATTCCAAAAGCTTAAGGGATTCCCTCTTTCCTTACCTTCTTCGGTCTGTGCTACGATGCCGCACGCCGAGAAGGCGGCATCGGGATGCCTTCTGAAGCCATCGAGAGCTGTCTCGTAAAAGTTTGGTAGAAGATAATCGTCATCCGAAAGAAACGAAAAATAAGGGGTATTAATCCGAGAATAGCCAAACGCATAATTAGGCATCATCCCGATGTTTTCGGGGTGACGATGATACTTGACGCGGGGATCCTTCTTCATGAACTCGTGCATGACGGCTTCGGTTTCATCGCCGGAGGCGTTGTCATACACGCAGACTTGAAAATGGGGGTACGTCTGTGCAAGGACACTGGCAACAGCGCGTTTAAGCAGCTGCGGCCTCTTGTATGTGGTGATGATGGTTGTGATCATGTCAGCAATTCCCCTTGTTTAACTTGAGATGGGCAATGCGGGGATTTAAGGGGGCAAGCCCCCTTAAACCCCCGCTTCACCCATCTCAAAGATGCTTTTTCCACCAGTTGATGGTTTCCTCTAATCCTTGGTCTAGCGAATATCGCGGCCGCCAGCGTAATTCGTTTTGGAGGCGGCTGACATCTGCTGAGATCAACGGAGGATCATTCGGAGACGTTGTCAATGGCCCATATTGGACTTGGCCTGTCTTGCCGCATTTGTGGGCGATTTTCTCGATGACGGTTTTGAGAGGCAGCGGCTCCCCAGATGCAATGTTGATCGAGCCTTGAAGATCACTATCAAGCAGAGTTACAAAGGCGTCGGCCACGTCGGCAACATGCATGAAATCGCGTATCTGCGTCCCATGGGAACACTTGGCTGTTTCATTTTTGAGCAAGCTCCGAATAACCGAAGGGACAAGCCTTTCCGGATACTCATGCGGCCCATAAAGAAAAAATATCCTTCCCCACGCACTGCTCAGGCCATTCTGTTTGGCAAAGGATTCAACAATCCGATATAGCCCTGCTTTGCATGATCCATATAGAGTCAGGGGGGTCAGAGGCGTTGCGCCTTCGACGCATAACCCCGAGCTCCAATCATATTCGGCACAGGTTCCTGCAAGCATCATCCGTTTACCGCCCGCAGAGGCAAACTGCTGCACTAGATGCAGGCTGGCGCGGACCCAATCGAGGTTGGCAGAAGAGGTCCAGTATTTCCCCGGGATGGCATACCAAGCAAAATGGAGCAGATGGGTAGGGGCAATCTGTTGCATCAATGCGGTAGTCTGGGAATGGTCTATCAGGTCGCACTGATGCTTATGGACAGAATCAGGTAGTGTTTCCAATGCCATTTTAGATACCGCATGAACCTCATATCCCTTGGCAAGCAATGATTCGATTGCCTGACGGCCAATGAACCCTGTCGCTCCGGTCAATAACACCCGCTTCTTCATACGACGTAATCCGGATACTGCTGATCCTTGGCTGAAATCAGCGTCGGTTGCGGCTGAGGCCATTTTATTCCAAAGGCGGGATCGTTCCATCTGACGGCTCTAGCATACTCCGGAGCAAAACTGGCGGACATCTGATAAAATACCTCGGAGTTGTCTTGTAGGGTCTGAAACCCATGAGCAAACCCTTCCGGAATATAGAGCATCTTTCGATTCTCGCTTGAAAGCTCGATAGCCGCCCACTTTTTGAACGTTTGCGATGCTGGGCGAAGGTCGATAATGACATCGTAGATCGCCCCCATGGTGCAGCGGACGAGCTTGGCTTCACCGTGATCTCCTGTCTGGTAATGCATTCCGCGAAGGGTCCCCTTTTTCTTGTTGAACGAAATGTTACACTGAACCAGACGCGGATCTAGGCCATGTTTCTCAAACTCATTCATACAAAAACTACGCGCGAAGAAGCCTCGTTCATCTTCGATGAGGTCAGGCTCGACGACAAAAACACCTGGAAGGGAAAACGGAGTATACTTCACTTCAACACCTCAGCATGGGGAATTGGAATGACAAACTGTCCGCCCCAGGAACGGATCTCCTTCATCTGTCCCATGATCTCCTCTTTGAGGTTCCAAGGGAGAATCAAGAGGTAGTCGGGTTTGGTCCTGGAAATCTCCTCAGGGGCCAGAATGGGTATATGGGTCCCCGGAAGATAGCGTCCTTGCTTGTGAGGGCTTCTGTCGACGGTGTAGGCGATGAGGTCTTTTCCCACTCCACAGAAGTTGAGAAGCGTATTCCCCTTTGCCGGAGCGCCGTAGCCTACAACGGTCTTACCCTCTTTTTTGGCTTTCTGAAGAAATTGCAGCAGGCTTTCTTTCGTTTTGACTGTCTTTTGTTGAAACGTCTGATAGGTCGACAGCTGATTCAACCCATAGGCTTGCTCCCGCTTCTTCAAATCGGCAACACGTGCTGTAACGGGCTTGGAGGCATCCTCAGCATGTCGTCCATAGATCCTGAGGGATCCGCCATGAGTAGGCAGCTCCTCGACATCGAAAAGGGTGATCCCATGCTTCGCAAAGATCTTCTCCACTGTCAAG